>ERZ772770.269-NODE-269-length-12119-cov-3.2471_pt1 | contig 12119 bp, 11 predicted proteins | sample MGYA00511361_ERZ772770 | MGnify/ENA primary metagenome ERZ772770 (study PRJEB29015, sample SAMEA2738026) | human oral metagenome | biome: human oral; feature: human-associated habitat; material: saliva | place: China | collected 2251 ... | reverse complement strand
CACCTACCGTGCGGCTGGTTCGCCCGCGGTTAAGGGCGACTCCCCCTACAGCGATGTTGCTCCCGGTTCGGCGTTCTACAGTGAGATTCTGTGGGCTCAGCAGAACAAGGTGGTGCTGAACGCTAGCGGCGCTTTTGATGCTCAGCACATGGTGACTCATGGTGAGCTGGAGACTCTGATTGAGGCGTTCCAGGCTCGCGCTAAGTAAGGTCATTTAGACCGCCCACGTCCCCCTCGGGTTTTACCTTGAGGGCGCGTGCGGCGCGGCGCATCGGACAGCTCTCTGATTCCCCGTGCTCCCGAATTGTTTTCTGTTCGGGAGCACGGGGTTCAGCTTTTAACAGCTACCGCTGTGTGAGATTTCTCGAAACCTTAAAGTATTCCTTGAGTGTTTCCTGACAAGCGTTCAACGCTTTGATAGGGTGAGGATATCCCCGAAACCGAGGGGGATTTTCAACCACTTTTCTCATAGGGCGTGCGCAGATTCGACGGTAGATTCTCAGCCTGCAGGTAAGCTCGCGCAGCCCCGGAGAAATAACCCTAAGGATATCTCATGTCCTCACTTCCGAACTCTAAGTCTTCATTCTTCCACGCGGCTCGCAACTGCAGTGCACTGGCGCTGGCGGGCGCGATGGTCCTGCCGCTGACTCCGGTGCTAGCCCAGGACGCAGCACCCACCGCAAACGTGCCTGTTACTAACGCGCCGACTACCAATACCCCCACCCCTGCAACTCAGGACGTCGCGGATGAGCCGTCTTTCACCGTTGTCTATGAGGATTACTACTACCAGGACGGCCGTGACGTCTTCAAGCAAGAGGGCGACGGCCTGTACACCGGTGAGGACAGTAAAATTACGGTTCTGGGCACCGGCTTCACCAAGGAGTGGCGCAAGCAGCACGGCAAGGTAGTCATCTACATCGCACCCGAGGAGAACGTCCCCTACAACGCCCATCAGGTGACCGATACCCTCTTGCGGTTTGAAGAGGGCAAGGACTTCACCATTGACGATGACGGCACCTTTGTCGCCCCGCTGAAGGTTGAAGCTAATACTTTGCCGAGTTACTACACTCTCACGGAGTATTTCCCGGATATGACTCTGGACAAGGTGCGTTACGAGGTTGGCATCCTTGCCGAGCCCGAGGGCCAGCCGCAGTCGACCGTTCAGGATATCTGGGCTCGCAAGAACGTTGTGACGCATCACGGTCTGAGCACCAATGATTATCACTTCGATACCTTCGCACCTAAGTTGAAATACGACGCTTTGAAGGACACCACGAAGGATCAGGAGCTGCTGATTCAGGGTCAGGGCTTCGTAGGGACTGACATCCCCGGCGTTGAGGGCATGATGTACGTCATTCGCGAGAAGGGCACGGGTTCCCCCGTCCTGGTTATGAGCGAGATGAAGCGTTACGTCCACGGTGATGATGAATACGAGACGGGCCTGGAGGGAGGCTTCGCTTTCGTCAATCTCAAGATTCCCGCGAACACGCTGGATCCGTCCAAGCAGTACGTCATTGAGGCGTGGAGCGACTACGGTTACCCCAGCAAGACGGATAAGACTCTCATCACCCCGATGGTGGGTTTTGCCCCGGAGCACCGCGGCGTTCTTTTGGCGCACCAGGATTTGAAGTTTGAGGGTGTCCAGCGGTTCACGAATGCTTACGTACCCGTAGAGGAACGTATGTACTTTTCGACATCGTTGAACGACGAGGAACGGAATCAGCCCGCCACCCGCGGTGAGCTGGCTTCCGCCCTTTATGAGATGAAGGGCAGCCCCAAGGTGGACCTTCCTGAAGTCTCCCCGTGGCCGGATGTGAAGACGGACGATCCGAACTACGCCGCCTACATTTGGACTCGTGAAAAGGGTGTTACCTTCGGCGGACCTGACGGAAAGTTCCACGCGGAGGACAGTCTCACGAATGCAACCGTTGCCGCAATGATTTACCGTGCGTCTGGTTCGCCTGAAGTATCGGGTGTTTCGTCCTTCCCGGATGTTAAGCCGGATTCCGCGTTCTACCGTGAGATTCTGTGGGCTACCCAGCAGAATGTTATTACTCCCGAGACCGGCATGTTTGAGCCGAATCATGCTGTGACCCGCATTGAGTTGGCCTGGATGTTGTTTTATTACCGGCATCGTGTGATGAACCCTATCACTACCGGTCTGTATCGCATTGCTAACTAAGTAGGCCAGGTAACTAAGTAGGCCGGCCGGTTCTAGCCCGGGCACCTCGTCACAACGGACGGGGTGCCCGGGCTCTTACGCATTGAGGGAATCTGCGCGGATTCTTCTAGAGTTCTCGCCCTAGAGTTCCCACGCGGCGGCGGGTTCGGTGCTTGCCGAGTGCGCGTCCTGACCGGTTGCCACGCCGGTGGAGACGGTGAAGTCCCACGGGTCGGTGTTCAGCGTGGACAGCTTCGTTTCGATGGTGAAGCCGCGCTCGGCGAGCAGGGCGCGCAGACGGTTTGCCGCCGACTGCAGCCAGAGGGATTCGCTGGCGGCGTGGGAGCAATCAATCAGGGCGATGTTGCTGCCGTCGACTCGTGCGGTTTCGCGGAATTCGCTGGCGGGGTGGTGGCGCAGGTCGGCGGTAATGTACACCTGCGCGTCGGTGGCGCGCACCGCGTCGAAGAGGGAGTCACCGGCACCACCGCAGAGGGCGACGCGGCGGATCGGCTGGTCGGCGCGTCCGGCGATGCGCAGGCCGCCGGCGGTTGCGGGCAGTGCCGCAGCGAGGCGCTCGGCAAGCTCCTTGAGGGTGATTTCTTCGGGCAGAGTGCCGAGGCGGCCGGTGCCTACCGCGTGTTCCTGCTCGTCGAGTACCTGGGTTTGCGCTTCGGTGAGCGGTTCGCGGTCAATCAGGCCGATAGCGTCACAGAGTGCTTCGTTCACACCTTCAACGGCGGCATCTGCGTTGGTGTGCGCGCCAAGCAGGCCGCATCCGCCCTCGATGAGGGTGTGCAGAACGTTGCCCTTGTAGTCGCTGTCGGGGATAAACTTTACGCCGCGGAGTAGCAGCGGGTGGTGGGTGATGAGTAACTGTGCACCTTCGGCTACGGCTTCTTCGGCGGTGGCGGTGAGGGCGTCTACTGCGAAGAGGACGGTGCTCACTTTAGCGGCGCCACGTCCGGCGACGAGGCCGGAGGCGTCCCATCCGGCGGCGAGTTGCGGCGGGAAGAGCGTGTGGAAGGCGTCAACGACTTCTGCGAGGGTGGAGGTTTCTAGTTTTTCAGTCATACCTCTATTGTGGCAGGTGGCGCGGCGGAGCAGGTGGCACAGCAGGGCAGGTGGCGGGGTTGCAGACGGTTTATGCCGAAGCCTGCGGCTGCTCAGGAATATTGTGCGGCCCTGCGGTGTTCTTTAGATAGTGTGGTTTTCTACATGTTAGTTCGAAGCTCACTATTCGAGGAGGAATCATGACTGATGTTGTTCTTGCCGGCGGCTGTTTCTGGTGCCTGGATGCGGTGTACCGCCAGTTCCGCGGGGTTGAGGCGAGCGTCTGCGGCTACACGGGCGGCGATACTCCCGACCCCGATTATCGTTCGGTGTGTTCGGGTACGACCGGGCATCAGGAGGCGCTGAAGCTCAGCTTTGCCCCGCAGGTGATTGACCTGGATACGGTGTTGGATTTTTTCTTCACGAGCCACGACCCGACGAGCTGGGATCGTCAGGGTGCAGATACCGGTTCGCAGTACCGTTCGGTGCTTTTCTACGCGGATGAGCAGCAGCGTGAGGCGTTTGAGCGTGCGGTGGCACGTGCCCAGCAGCTGTACTCCTCCCCCATTGTTACGGAGATTAAGCCCTTGGGCGTGTTCTATGAGGCGGAGGAATATCACCAGAATTATTACGCGTTGAATCCGGCGCAGGGTTATTGTGCGTTTGTGGTGAGCCCGAAGGTGGCTCAGGCGCGCCGTAATTTTGCGCATCTGCTCCGTTAGCTGTTCTGTTAGCCGGTGCATCCGGTTCAGTCGAGGCGTATTACGTTGTTCACCCCGTAGCTGTCTTGTATTGTGCGGCAGCTGCGGGGTGTCTTCATATGCCCGGCTATTTGTTGTTCGCCTGCGCTTTACGGTTGCTATAAGGTGTGCCGGTATGATGGGGGTGTCGACTCACTCCTCCTTGTCCGTTGACCTCACCGAAAGACTGCTGATGACTAGCTCCTCTTTTAAGCCCGTCGCTTTGAGCCGCCGCGCCGTGTTGGCTGTGGGCGGTGTTGGTCTTGCCGCCGTGTTGTCTGCGTGTGCGCGTACGGTGCATCCGCCGGTTGATGTTGCCGCTTCTGATTCGGCGAGCCCGTCTGCTTCGCCGGCGTTGCCGTCTGCGAATAAGTCGTATAAGGGTAAGGTCACCTTCGATAACTTTGAGAAGAACGGCGAGTACGTTCCTGCCACGGCTGAGAAGAAGGCGCAGAATGTGCCCAAACCGATCATGCCGGAGAAGGTGCAGGAGCTGAGTATTGACGGTATTTATGCGCTGATTGGCTATTGGATTTCTAGTTTTAATTATCTGGCGTTGACGGGTGATATTGAGCCGTTGAAGAAGACGGATCCTAGTAGTGAGTACTATAAGGAGCTTGAGCCGATGGTCAAGCTCTATGAGACGGGGCGCGGCTGGATTTATGACACGAGTGAGCCGATGTCTGTGTATCTGACGACGGATACTCCCACGCAGATTGAGGGTGACCGTATTCTTTATTTCTGGCGTGCCCGTTCGCTGGTTGATCAGAATGGGAAGAGGCATCTGACGGAGGGCGATAACCGCGATAAGTCCCTGGTTGGGGCGGCGGATGCGCAGGGCCAGGCGATGAGGATTGTTGTGGAGTATAAGGAGGGTGCTTGGTTTATGAGCACTCAGAAAGATAAGGATGCTGATAAGAGCTCGAATTCTACGAGTGCTTCAGCTTCTTAGTCTTCTGTTGTCCTTGTCTGTGTCTTCGCTATAGTGCTTTGGGGCGGTATTAGGTAGGGCTTCGTAATCGACACTATATGGCGACTTCTGCGGGGCGGCTGTGTGCTTGCCGGTATGATGGGATTGTCGACTCACTCAATTTCCTCTGTTGACTTCCTTTGAAAGGCTGATAATGACGAGCCCTTCCCCCACCTCTGCTGGTATGTCCCGCCGCGTGGCGCTGGGTGCAACCGGTGCCGGTGTGCTGGCTGCATTGACTGCGTGTGCCAGTGATATTCGCCCGCTGGCTGACGGTAGCGCATCCAGCTCTCCTTCTGCTTCTGCAAGTGCGTCCGAAAGCGCATCCGCGAGTGCCTCGGCTAGCGCTTCAGCTTCTGCTTCTTCCGGCAAGTCCTACAAGGGCTTTGTGAAGTTCGATAACTTCGAGAAGAACGGCGAATACGTTCCTGCCACGGCTGAGAAGAAGGCGCAGAACGTGCCGAAGCCTCTCGTTCCGGCGAACATGAACGATCAGAACGTTGATGGCTTGTACGCGTTCATCGGCTACTGGCTGGCGAGCTTTAACTATGCACTGATGACCGGCGATGCTGAGCCGATGAAGAAGGCTGACCCTGCAGATGTGTATGCGAAGAGCCTGGAGGAATTTACGTACATGTACGAGAGCAATCTGGGCTGGATGTACGGTACGGATACCCCGGTTACTATTGAGCTGATTACTGGTTCACCGCAGAAGGCATCCGGTAGCACTACCCGTTACAACTGGCCGGGTTACATGAACTACAGCCCTGATGCGAAGATTCATCGTGAGGGCAAGTCTGACCAGCCCCTTAAGACGGATTCCAGCCAGAAGGGCCAACTGATGAAGGCTGCTGTGGAATACAAGGACGGTAAGTGGTTTATGCTCACCGGCAATGAAGGCTCTTCTTCGTCGGCTTCCGGTTCTTCTTCTAGCTCTTCTTCTGTCTAGACCCCACCATAATGGTCAGGCGTAACGGCTTATGATGAGCTTCTCCCCGCCCGCGGTAATGCACCGTGGGCGGGGTTTCTTTATGCCGAAACTCTGCGAAAATTCTGCCGAAACTCTGCGGAAACCCAGGGAACACCCAGGGGAAAACCCCGCGGATGTTCGGGGTTGGTGGAGGGCGCCTCGGGTACGCTTAATGTATATACATTGACGTACTACATGTGGTCTTTACCTGCAGGTTGTGAGCCCCGTGCTGATGGCTTTGGGGGTGAAGGTTCCGACGAAGGACTTCCGATGACTACTTTCTTCACTCGACGTACTGCCCTGGGTGTTGCTGTTGCTGGCGCGCTTTCTGCGTTGACTGCGTGTGCCAGCGATATTCGTCCGCTGGCTGGCGGCACCGGCTCGGCTTCTCCGTCGGAGGCGGCGACCGCCTCCGAAAATGCTACCGCGTCGGCGTCTGCAAGCGCATCTCCTTCTGCGGCTACGTCTCCTTCGGCTTCTGCGGGCGCTTCTGCCGCTTCGGGTCTTCCGTCTTCGGGTAAGTCCTATAAGGGTGCGATGAAGTTCGATAGCTATGAGAAGACCGGCGAGTATGTTCCGGCGAGCGCTACGAATCCGGCGGAGAATATGCCGAAGCCTGTTCCTCCGGCGAATATGAAGGAGCACAGCGTTGATGGTGCGTATGCTTTCTTGAGTTTCTGGCTGGCGAGCTTGAACTATTTGATGATGACGGGTGACCCGCACCCGATTGAGATTGTTTACCATGATGGCTACGGCTGGGAGAAATATCCCAGCACGATTAAGCTGTATGCGTCGGGTGCTGGTTGGGTGTACGGTACGGAAACTCCGTATATTGTTGAGCTGCTAACGGACGCTCCGCGTGAGGTGCCGGGTAGCGATAATACTCGCTTTATTTGGGAAGGCTATTCCTACATGGACCCGAAGATGATGCGCCATTTTAGGAATCAGCCGGAGAAGGCGACGAGTGCTGATGAGTCGAAAAAGAAGGTGGCGAGGTTCCGTCTGGAGTACAAGGACGGTAAGTGGGAGCTGTCTAGCGCCGCTTAGTTGCCGTCTGGCGGTAGGTTTCCTCTCGTGGTGATTTCTCATGGTATAAGACCCCGCACCTGGTAAAACGCTGGGTGTGGGGTCTTAATTTTCTGAACATGCGAGGTGGTCGCGGAGCTATTTGGGGCTCTCGGGTACCCTTAAATGTATATACATTGACGTACTGATAGGCCTGTACGGGGTGCGTATGCCCACCACGGTGTGTGGCGTGATTTGCTTTGTATTGGCTCCAACGAAGGGCTTCCGATGACTACCTTCTTCACTCGACGTACTCTCCTGGGTGTGGGTGCGACCGGTATTCTTGCGGCGCTGACTGCTTGCGCTAGCGATATTCGCCCGCTGTCGCAGGACTCGCGGGCGCAGGGTTCCGGCGGTTCCTCCGGTTCGCCTTCTGCTGCTTCTGCTGCTTCTGGTGCGGCTTCTTCTGCGAGCGCCTCTGCGTCGCCTTCGCCCACTGATGATCACACTCCCGGCTCGTATGTTGGCCCGATTAAGTTCAATAACTACGAGCGGAACGGCACCTACATTGCGGCGAGTGCGAATGCGCCGGCGCAGAACGTGCCGAAGCCCCTCATCCCGGAGAAGATGAAGGAGAACAGCCCCGAGGGTGCCTACGCTCTGATGGGTTATTGGCTTGCCTCCCAGAATTATCTGATTCTGACTGGCGATGTTGAGCCGCTGATGCAGGCGGATCCGGCAAAGGCTTTTTTGAAGAACTCTAAGACCATGATTAAGCTCTACGAGTCGGGTCTGGGTTGGATTTACGGTTCGGATCAGCCGTACAAGATTGAGATTGCGGAGAACGAGCTTCAGCCTGTTGCTAATAAGCCGGACCGTTATGAGTGGCTTGTGACCGTCGCCTATGATCCTGCCGCTAAGTACCACATTGAGGGTGAGCCTGATGCGACTATCGTTGAGGAGGAAAAGACGATTCCTCGCACGACCAAGTTCATCATGGAGTACAAGGAAGGCATGTGGCGCATGCTCCTGGATAACAACAGCTAAATTTCTTCATCTTCTGACACACATTACTTAAGGATTTTTTTCATGGCTACTTTTCTTTCTCGACGTGCCGCACTAGCTGCTGCTACCGGTGCCGGCGCGGCTGCGGCACTGACTGCTTGCGCTAGCGATATCCGCCCGCTGGCTGATAGCTCCGCCTCCGGTGAGGCTTCGCCTTCGGCAAGCGCTTCTGAGTCTGCGAGCGCATCCCCCTCGGCATCGGCATCGGCGTCTTCTTCCGCTAAGAAGTCGTACAAGGGGGCGGTGAAGCTCGACAAGTACGAGAAGAACGGCGAATACGTTCGAGCAACTGCCACTCAGAAGGCGCAGAACGTGCCGAAGCCTGTTGTTCCGGAGAAGATGCACGAGGCGACCATTGAGGGCATGTACGAGTTCCTCTGCTACTGGGTGGCAAGCTTCAACTACATGTTCATGACGGGCGATTACGAGCCGCTCAAGAAGGCTGACCCTGAAGGCCGCTATGCGAACGATCAGGCCAATGCCGTACTTATCTACTCTTCCGGTAAGGGCTGGGTGTATGACACGGATGCGCCGGTTTCTGTTCAGCTTCTGACTGATGCTCCCAAAAAAGTCGAGGGCGGTCCCAACCGTTACGATTGGCTCGGACGCATCATCTATGATCCCAACGCAAAGGCTCGCGTTGAAGGTCATGACCCTGTTCCCCTGGTTGATGGATCTACCAAGAGCGAGGCGACCAATTTTCCGTTTGATTATAAGGACGGCGCCTGGTTCTTGCTTAGTGATGACGAAGCCGATTCCCCCTCTTCAGAGGCGAGTAGCGCTGGCGCCTAACCCGCGTTTCTAGCCACTTATCCTAGCCATTTATGGTGAAGAGAGAAGCCCCCGTATGCAGTTGAGGCTACGTGCGGGGGCTTCCCCTTTTTGCTTGCATGGCTTTTGTTGCAGGGCTTTTGCTTGCATGGCCTGCGTACGGTCGTGTTGAACTGCCCCCAGACGATCAGCTGCAGGCTTCGAACGTGTCACCCAACCTGCTCAGGTACGCTTAAAAGCACACGAACAAACCATTGAGGGGTTCTCATGCCTACCTTCATTACCCGACGCACCGCCCTGGGTATCACCGCTGCCGCCGCGCTCGCCTCCTTGACCGCCTGCGCCAGCGATATTCGCCCGCTGGAGGACCCAAGCGTGGTTGACCCGATGCGCCCCTACAAGGGCGATTTGAAGTTCGATAGCTACAAGTCCACCGGAACGTACCGCCCCGCAAGCGCCACGAAGAAGGCGGAGAACCCGCCCATGCCCGTCCCTCCCCAGAGTATGAAGTCGAAGACGACCTCGGGCATGTATGCGGCACTGGGCTACTGGGTCGCATCGGTGAATTATCTGACCATTACCGGTAATAATGAACCGTTCAAGGACGTAGACCTGGACGGTATCTACGTGCAGAAGATGAAGTCGTACGTAGAGTTGTATGCAAAAGGTGAGGGGTGGATGTACGGCACCGAGACGCCGCTCATGGCTGAGCTGACCGAGGAGACCCCGCAGAAGGTTGACGATCAGCAGTACCGTTGGAAGGGTATTGTCCGTGGCCATAAGGATGCTGTTCTCCATTACGTGCCCGAGGACAGGGACATTCGTGTGGGTGAGTCGAGCGGTGATTCCAGTAACGATGAGGTCACTTTTGTGTTGAACTATCGAGACGATGCGTGGATGGTCACCGTTGAGACAAAGAATTCCTCGACGACTTCTCCCGGTTCCTCGGGCGGAAGCGATTCTGGCCTCAACGTCTAGGATGCGGCGGCACAGGAGGATGATGACACTTTCCCCTAGTAAACGGCACTTTTCGATAGCTAACGTATCTTTTGCAGTATTTTCCAAGGTTTGATAACGAGAAAATCATAAACATACCCAAATGCACTAAGGTACCCTGAAATAGATACACCGATAATCTATTGAAGGGTACCTTATGTCTACCTTCGTAACCCGACGCGCAGCCTTTGGCATCGCCGCCACTGCCGCGCTCGCTTCCTTGACCGCCTGCGCCAGCGATATCCGCCCGCTCAGCGACCCGAGCGTACTTGATACTCAGCGCGTTTACAAGGGTGAGCTGAAGTTTAACAACTACGAATCACGCGGCACCTACGTTCCCGCAACCAGCTCGAAGAAGGCGGAGAACCCGCCCAAGCCTATTCCTCCTGCAGAGATGAAAGCCAAAACGACAGAGGGCATGTACGCCGCCATAGGGTTCTGGCTGGCTTCTTTCAATTACCTTATGATTACCGGCGATATTGAGCCCCTTAAGGTTGTGGATACGAATCAAAATGATATCTACAAGGCCGAACCTTTCGTCGAATTTTACGAGAAGAACAGTGGCTGGGTGTACGGCACTGATGCGCCGTTCTCAGCGGAGCTGACTGAGGATGCTCCGCAGAAGGTTGACGAGCAGCAGTACCGCTGGCTGAGTGCTGGCCGTTACAACAAGGAAGCAAAGATCCATTACACAGATGGTAGGGAACTCACCATGGCTTCATTGAGTAGCGACCCTGGTGATTATGAATTCTTCTTTATCTTGGAGTATCAGGATGGTGCATGGACGGTTCGGAATGAACCTGCCAAACTTACAACGAGCTCACCCAGCTCAAGCGCGAGTAGCTCCGGCGCCTCCGTTTAGAACCCCGGTCATATCGTAGTCGGGCGAGAGCCTTGGGTCCCGTGTTTTTCGTCATCTACCGCCGTTTTTACGGTCATGGAGGCGCACACAGCATTGGGCTGACCGCTCCCCTGCGATATTCTGGAATTAGTTCATTACCGGCACATACTTTATTCACCTCAGAAAGAGCCCCATGTCTACCATGTATACCCGCCGCACCGCCCTGACCGCACTGGGCCTGGGCACCGCAGCGCTTCTTGCCGCTTGCTCTTCCAAGTCTTCCTCCGAGTCTTCAGCGACCGCGAGCGCATCCGCTACCGAGTCTTCGACCGCGAGCGCTAGCGCGACCGCATCCGTCTCCCCCACCGCGGAGGCAACCACCACCATTGAGCCTGGCCCCAGCATGAAGGGTGAGGTTGTTCTCGCCGATTACTCCTCCACCGGCACTTTTGAGCCCGGCACCAAGGAGCACAAGGCTATCAACGTTCCGATCCCGGTTGAGCCGGCGAAGCTGCGTGAGAACAGTGTTGAGGGTCTGCACGCGTTCATCGCGTACTGGCAGGCTACCCTGAACTACCTGCTGCTGACCGGTGACGGTACCCGCTTCACGAACATTGACCACACCGGCGACTACTCGACTGTGGCTGAGTTCTTCCAGAGCATGTACGCTTCGGAGAGCGGCTGGGTTATTGGTTCGGAGCGTCCGATGGTTCTGTCGCTGACTGCTGACCGCCCGACTAAGGACACTCGCACCGGCTACTACACTTGGGCATCCGAGATGGTGATTGATGGTGCTGAGGGTGCTGAGGGTGCTGGTGTGTACAGCAAGACCAATGATCGTGTGCAGCCGCTGACCGAGGTGTTCAAGTACCCGGGTAAGCCGGTGGCTGGTCAGATTGTGGCGCACTACCAGGACGGCACGTGGCGTATGGTGCGTCGTGCTCCGGGTACTGCGTCTGCTTCGCCGGTTCCGTCGCTGAGCCCGAGCGCTTCTGCGGAGGCGACCGCTGCAGGTTCGGCGGAGACTACTACTGCTTCTGCTGAGGCGTCGGCACAGTAGGTTCTGGATCCCCTATACCGGACCCCCTATACCGCCGAGAAGCCACATGTGTTTCGAAAAGCCACCATGATTGTGGCTTTTCGAAACACATGTGGCTTTTCGCTTTTATTCTTTTGCCTGATAAACAAAGAAGCTCCCCAGTCTTTCGACTGGAGAGCTTCTTTCCTAGTGTGACCCCAACCGGATGGGTACGGTGATGAGGGCGCATAATGCCGAGCGCGCGAGGGATTTCATTATGCGTCCGAATGCCACACCGTAAGAAGTGGCGGGGCATGATGCCGAGCGCGCGAGGAAATCCATCATGCCCCGGAGTGCCGCGACGTAAGGAGCGGCGCCGTGAGAGGCTCACGGCGGCACCATAGAATCTAAAACCAGTTTCACCGGATAAACAAATAAACCCTCAGCCAGAAGACTGAGGGTTTATTTCCTAGTGTGACCCCAACCGGATTTGAACCGGTGTTGCCGCCGTGAGAGGGCGGAGTACTAG
>ERZ772770.268-NODE-268-length-12120-cov-3.04443_pt1 | contig 12120 bp, 10 predicted proteins | sample MGYA00511361_ERZ772770 | MGnify/ENA primary metagenome ERZ772770 (study PRJEB29015, sample SAMEA2738026) | human oral metagenome | biome: human oral; feature: human-associated habitat; material: saliva | place: China | collected 2251 ... | reverse complement strand
AAAATTAACAAACCCTGGGCTCCTATAGTTTTAAGGTTGGCGCACTATTTCCCTGTTAGCTAGCAAGCTAGTGACCTATGTCCCAGCAATACTGGTGGCAATTAGGTAGCCCTTACACTGGTGGGGATGAGTGAGGAAATCGAAAACAGCCCCCAGCCCCCCGAGGCTGAGCCGGCCCTAGATCAGGTAGCAGCCACCGTTATTCGAGCCAAGCGTGAGGTAGCCAAAGTAGCCACCCAGCAGCGCCTGGGCCAAGACGGGCGGCGTGGGCCGTTGCGCTATGGTGAACGAGTCCAGATCACCGACACTAAAAAGCGCATGAGTACCTTTGTGCTTGAAGAAGGCGGCTATTTCCAGTCGGTACGCGGCAATTTGCACCACAGTGAAATTGTGGGGTTAAACGAGGGTAGCGTCATTGAAACCGCTAGTGGCCATGAACTGATGATTATGCGCCCGCTGCTAGCTGACTATGTGCTATCTATGCCGCGTGGGGCTCAGGTGGTTTACCCCAAAGACTCAGGAAATATTGTGGCCATGGCCGATATTTTCCCCGGCGCCCGTGTGCTAGAGGCCGGGGTGGGCTCAGGTGCGCTAACCATGAGCCTGCTAAGCGCCATTGGGGAAGAAGGCAAACTTATCTCCATTGAGCGCCGTGAAGACTTTGCCCGCATTGCCGCCGCCAATGTTGACGCCTGGTTTGGCCGTCACCACCGTGCCTGGCAGCTACATAGCGGTGACTTTGCCCAGGTGGTAGCTGATTTGGTGGAGGACGCTTCGATTGACCGAGTGGTGCTAGACATGCTGGCTCCCTGGGAGAACGTGGAGCAAAGCGCCCGGGCATTGACTCCCGGCGGCGTATTTTGCGCCTATGTGGCTACCGTCACTCAAATGTCGCGCACGGTTGAGGCGCTGCGAGGCACTCAAAGCTTTAGCGAGCCGCTGGCTTGGGAAACCATGTCGCGTGGCTGGCATGTAGATGGTTTGGCAGTGCGCCCCGATCACCGCATGGTGGGGCACACCGGCTTCCTGGTTTTGGCGCGTCGTTTAGCTACCGGCTCTAAGCCCCTTAGCCGCCGCCAAACCGGTAGGGGTGGGGCTTATGACGAGTCTGGTTACTGGGTGGCCGACGACGTCGACGAGCGCACCAGCACGGACCGTAAAGTGCGCAAGGTGCTACGTGACTGCCTGGTTAAGCAGCCCGACGACGCCACTAAAGTAAACGTGCAAGCTACCAGTACCCGTGGGGCACTAACTGATCAGGTAGCACAAACTCTGGGGCTAGACGCTGTCCAGCGCCCCGCTTTTAAGGAGTAGCTTTCACAGGCATGGGTAGAGCAAAAGTTGACCCGCTAGTGCTAGTTGGCCAGGTACGCCAGTTGCAGGCTGAAGCTGCCAGTTTGGCGGCTAAAAACGAGCGATTGGCGGCGGGTTTAAAACGCGCCAAACAGCGTTTAGAACAGGTTGATAGTCAGCTAGAAAAGCTACGCCAGCCGCCCCTTAGCTATGCGGTGTGTACGGGGCTGTTTTATGAAAACAAACAGCTAGTGGCGCTAGAGGCCATGGTGGGGGCGCGGCGTATGCGCTTAGCGGTGCACCCTAGCGTTACCGAGCAGAAGATTGACGCCGGCGCCCAGCTGCTAATTAACTCTTCCCAAGTGGTGGTGGGGGTAAGTGAACCCATGAATATGGGCGAGGCAGTGTATGTCAGCGAGCGCCTCGATGATGAGCGGGTGCTGGTAACTACTTCCTCAGGCTCTAGTAAGGTGCTGCAACTGGCGCCCGGTTTGCAACGCGAAAATCTGCAGCAGCCGCTGCGTAGCGGGGATATGCTTTGCGCTCACCTGGAGGCAGACTTGGCGCTGGGCCTAATTGAACGCACCGGCGTGCAGGATTTGATTGTGCCCGACAACCCCAATATTTCTTTTGAGGAAATTGGTGGTTTAGCTGACGCGGTTGGCGCCGTGCGTGACGCCATTGAGCTGCCTTTTACTCACCCGCAGCTATATCGCTCCTATAACCTTTCGGCCCCTAAAGGCGTACTGCTGTACGGGCCGCCGGGGTGCGGTAAAACCTTGATCGCTAAGGCTGTGGCTACCTCCCTGGCGCACGCTAGGGGGCAAGGCGAGGCCGCATTTTTCAACATTAAGGGCCCTGAGCTGCTTGATAAATACGTGGGTGAAAGCGAACGCCAAATCCGCACCATTTTTGAGCAGGCTAGGCGTCTAGCTGATGAGCAGCGCCCGGTGGTGATTTTCTTTGATGAAATGGAGGCGCTGCTGCGCCGGCGCGGCTCGGGTATTTCTTCAGATATGGAAAGCACGATTGTGCCCCAGATGCTGGCGGAAATAGATGGGGTTGAGGCCCTTAACAATGTGGTGATTATTGGCGCCACTAACCGTGAAGACATGCTGGATCCGGCAGTGCTGCGGCCGGGGCGACTAGATGTAAAAATCTATATTGGCCGTCCCGATAAGCTTGCTGCCGGCGAGATTTTAGCTAAGCACCTAACTGGGCAGTTACCAATTGCCTCTAGTGAGTTGGCGCGTGCCGGCAGCAGACAAGATGCTTTACAGATCATGATTGGCGCCACCGTGGAGGCACTGTATGCCTCCAGCCATGCTAACGAAATTTTGGAAATCACCTACGTTAATGGTGCCTGCCGCAAGGTGTACGCCAGTGAGCTAATCTCAGGTGCCTACCTGGCGGCAGTGGTGGCTAGGGCCAAGACTTTAGCGATTAAACGTGAATTAGCCGGGGCTGAAGGCGGTATTAGCACCTCTTTGCTGCTGGAGGCAGTGGCGCAGGCAGGGCGTGAACAAGAAGAGCTTAACGCCAGCACTGACTCTGAGGGTTGGCTACGCCAGCTGGGGGAGAGGCCTGTGATGGTGCGTAGTGTGAAGCGGGCTAAACACTGATGCACACGCCAGATCCAGCTCGGCGCATGGTGGGTTTAGAAACCGAATTTGGTATCTCAGCCCCCGGCTGCGCCATGAACCCTATGCAGCTGTCGGCGCGAAGCGTGGCCGCCTATGCGCCATTTTCGCGGGCGGGGCGTTGGAGCCAGGCGGTGCGCTGGGATTATGAGGATGAAGATCCCCTAGCTGACCTGCGTGGTGGGCGCCTGGCGCGCGATTTAGCTGACGCTTCTTTGCTAACTGATTTACCTGGCAGCCTAGCTCCTAGCGCCCCTGCGAGCGCCAGCGATGGCAGCCAGATAGGGGGCAGCGCTGATTGTCGACAGCCCTCTGCGCCCACTGCACTCTCTGCGGGCGCCTGTTTAAACCAGGGGATTGGTGGCGCGGGGCAAAGCTTGGCTGGTGGACTGTGTGATTGGGGCGTGCCCGGGGTGGGGGCTGGGGAAGTGGTGCGTGACCTGGCTGCTGAGCAGGCCCTGCCGCCGGGGGCTAGTTTGCGTACCGGTAAGCAGCTGCAAAGACAGGCCCTAACTAACCTGGTGCTAGCTAACGGGGGGCGTTTTTATGTGGATCACGCCCACCCTGAATATTCCAGCCCTGAATGCACCACCCCATTTGCGGCCATGGTGTGGGATCGGGCCGGAGAGCTGATAGCTGCCCAGGCGCTAGCCCAGCTTAAAGCTGAGGGGGTGCAGGTGCATGCCTACAAAAATAATGTCGATGGTAAGGGTGCTACTTGGGGTGCGCACGAAAACTATTTAGTTAGCCGTGCCCTGCCACTGGACCTGCTTAATTCACTCCTGGCCACGGTGCTAGTTACCCGCCAAATAGTGGTTGGTGCTGGCCGGGTGGGTTTAGGTGAGCGCAGCGAGCAAAGCGGCTTCCAGATTTCGCAGCGCGCCGACTACATCCACACCAGTGTGGGTTTACAAACCACCTATGCTAGGCCCTTGCTAAATATGCGCGATGAGCCCCACGCCGATGGGCGCGCTTGGCGGCGTATCCATGTAATCAGCGGTGACGCTAACCGTTTTGATGTACCGATTTTGTTGAAGGTGGGTATCACTAATCTGGCGTTGTGGCTGCTAGAAACCCAGCCGCAGGTTTTGCAGCCGCTGCTGCTAGTGGGTGACGTGGTAGCCCAGTGTCACAAGGTTTCACGTGACTTGACTTTGAAAGCCAAGCTGAGCACGGCGGGGGGAGAATTTAGTGCCCTGCAGATTCAACAAAAGCTGTTAGACGCCGTCAAGGTAGCCTGTGTGGACCAGTTTGGGGGACTTGAGGCCAGCCAGATTGGTAGCGCCGCCCAGGTGATTGAACTGTGGCAAAGAGTGTTGGATGGTTTAGCTAGCGATATTTCCACTGTGGCTGACTGTGTGGAGTGGGTGGCTAAATATCAGCTGTGTCAGGGCCTGCGTTGGCGTGGGCGTATCGGCTGGGAACATCCGCGCCTGGCGGCCCTTGATATTCAATGGGGTGAGGTGGACGGGGCCATTATTAAGAGACTAGATGCCGGTGGGCGCATTATGCGTCTAGCTTCCCCTTCTGAGGTGGCCGACGCCGTCTGTAATGCTCCGCCAGATACGCGCGCTTATTTGCGTGGCTGGGCGGTAGCAAATTTGGAGCATACGGTGGGGGCTTCATGGACCTCGATTCTTTACCAGCCGCCGGGCTGGCCGCATATAGTGCGGCTGAGTTTGAAATCTTTGCGTCCTGAGCCAAACATCACCCAATACTTACATGAGCAGCTAAAACATCAAGGAAGTTTAAGTGGACAGCCAAAATCAAATTAATGCCAGCCGCGCTAGGCAGCAGGGCTTAAGTAGCCAGTGGCAAGAGCCGGTAGAGCAGATTGAAATTCAAGATCTTGACGACATTCTTGATGACATTGACGCGGTGTTGGAGGAAAACGCCCAAGAGTTCGTAGACAGCTTCATCCAAAAGGGTGGACAGTGACTAGTCGCGCCCCTAGCCGGCGCGTATTTGGTTTAGAAACCGAGTATGCGCTAACCGCTCAGGGGGGCCAGATGGATGCGGAGCAGCGGGCTAGGGTCCTGTTTGAGCCCATAAACCGGCGCTATAACAGCACGAATGTGTTTTTGCCCAGTGGTGGGAGGCTGTATTTAGATGTGGGTTCCCACCCTGAATACGCCACGGCTGAATGTGACCGTCTAGAGGATCTGCTTATCCAAGAGCGCTACGGTGACCAGCTGGTGCAGTCTTTGGCTGGGCAAGCTAATGAGCGCCTGGAGGGCCAAAAACTACACATCATTAAAAATAACCGCGACCAGGCCGGTCATGGTTATGGTTGCCACGAAAACTATCTGCTGGCGCGCAGCGATAACTATTGGGGTCAGGCCCGTAGCCTGCTGCCCTTCCTGGTTACCCGCCAACTGATCAGTGGGGCCGGCTGGCTGGCTGATGATGGCAGCTATCGCCTGTCTCAGCGCGCCGACCAAATGTGGAATGAGGTGGCTAACTCCACTACCCGCTCGCGCCCCATGATTAACACCCGCGACGAGCCCCACGCCCAGGGTGATAAATGGCGGCGCCTACACATCATTGTGGCTGATTCCAACCTGAGCCAAGCCATGACTTTGTTCAAGGTAGGCAGCGTGGATTTGCTGTTGGACGCTATTGAGCATGGCCAAGATTTTTCTGATTTAACCCTGGCTAACGCCCCCAAAGCTATCCGGGAGGTTTCTAAAGATCTACGCGGCGCCACTAAGGTGGATTTAGCTGATGGACGGCGTCTAGGCGCAGCCCAAATTCAAGGTGAATTCTTAGAACGCTTGAGCCAATATGCGCAAACTGAGCTGGATTTAGACCCTTGGCAAACCCAGGTGTTAAACATTTGGCGTACCTGCCTAAAGGCCATTAGCGGCGGTGATTGGGAAAAGGTCAGTCACCTGGTGGATTGGGCGGCGAAAAAGAAACTACTGCAGGCCTACGCCAACCGCCACCAGCTAGCGCCAAATGATGTGCGGCTAAAACGTTTAGCTTTGGCCTACCATGATTTAGACCCAGCAAGTGGGCTGCGCACTAAATTAGAGCGCAGCGGGGCTCTAGCCACTTTCATTGACGCCAATAAAGCTAATTGCCCCACAGCTCCCGCCACTACCCGCGCTCATCTGCGAGGTTCACTTATTGAAGCTGCGCAGGGGGCAGGGCGCCTAGTTAAAGCCGATTGGGTTAACATCAAACTTGAAGACGGCTCAGCCCACCAATTTGAGCTGCTTGATCCACTAGCAAATAGTGACTGGCGAGTGGATAAACTACTCAGCGAGTTGCAAAGCTCGCAGATAGACCCTTTTTGGCAAGGCACAGGAGTGTAAGTGGAACAGCAACCTCGTAGCGCCCGCAGCGCAAACGACCCCACTACCCAAGCCCAGCGTGTAGTTACTGCCACGCTAGGACGCAAACGCCCTAAAGGAATCTGGTTCCTACTAGGGGCAATAGTGCTAGTCGCCCTTATGGTGATAGTTCCGGTGCTGGTATCGGGTGGCCATGACCCCCAAATGTCTTCAGCTAAAGCTACCGACGCGCAGCTAAGCGCTGACGCGCCACTAGCTGACGCCATGACTATCTCAGGCAACGTGGGCGCCATCCCGGTACTGAATCTAAAACACCCCCTAAGCCCGGTAGATAAAGTCATTAAAGACGAGCTAGTTAAAGGCACCGGCCGCGCCCTAGTTAAAGGCCAAGGCATGCTATTGAACCTGGCTACATTCTCGGGCCAAGACGGTAAAAACACCACCGTTGGCGGACGTGGAGTACGCCTATACTCTGGGCTACTAGACGAAAAAGTCGGCCAAACCCTGCTAAACAACCTTGAGGGTGTAAAAGAAGGCTCACGCCTAGTACTACGCGCCCCCGTAACCAACAACGGGGTAACCACCGAAGAAATCACCGTAGTAGACGTGCTGCCCACCGTAGCCACTGGCACCCCAGCCAGTGCTGACGCCAGCGCCCCCAAAGTAACCGTAGGCACCGACCAAGTAACCGTAGCTATAAGCGGAGTAGCTGAACCCACCCAGTCACAGATCTACTCACTACTGGTAGGTAAAGGCGAACAGGTACGCGCCGACTCCACCGTCATCGCCCGCTACAGCCTAATCAACTGGAAAGACTCCAAAGTTATCTCCAGCTCCTGGAACCCCGCAGACGCCCCCGGTGTAATCGACATGAGTAACACCCTCAAAGGCGTCGCCGAACACCTAGTGGACGTGCCCGTAGGCTCACGCGTACTACTGACCCTACCCAGTGAACAAGCCCGTGGAGACGGGGCCGTAGCCATGGTCATCGACGTACTAGCCATCGACCACTCTGGCAACGCCAGCGCCACCGCCACGGCCACCGCCAACTCCGACAACAACGTTCAGGTAACCGTCAGCCCCAGCGCCCTACCCTCTGCCAGCCCAAGCAAAACCGCCAACAAACGCAAATAACCGGCCCAGCCGCTAAATAGCGCCAAGCCCCAAACCAAACGGGCAAACAGGCAGGCTCGGTGGCAGGTAAACAAACGGGGTCGGCGGCAGGCAAACAGGCAGGGCCGGCGGCAAGGCAAATCACTGGTTGACAATCACCTGATCAACAAAACCATCCAAACCAGCCCAGGAACGCTTACAAAAGCGCTCCTGGGCTTCCCAATTAGCCACATCCCACTGGTAATCATCACGCCTAGCAATCCGCTCATGGCGCACCTCATCTGGCGCCTGAACCCAAACCTTACGCATACGCACCCCCAGGTCCCTAAGCAAATACGCCAAATACAACGCCCCACTACCCTCAAACACATACACCGGCTCAAAACCCAAAACCAAAGGCTCACCCGGCGCCATCGCCACCCAATCCCACTGTGGCAAAACCGCCCGGCCACCCCCAGCTAAACCCCGCAAAGCCACCGCCACCTGCTCCATAGAGCCAGCCAAAGCATCCCAACCCTGCACGCAATCATCCAAAGCCACCAAGCGCCCCCCAAACTCACGCGCCAAAGCAGCCCCAACAGTGCTCTTACCACTACCAGTAAAACCATCAACAAAAACCCACAAACCACTCACCCTCACAGCCTAACGCGACCAGCCGATTTGCTTTCAAACCCCTGTGAGCTTGATTATAGGGACGTGGGTGTGGTGGAAATAGTACAAAAGCGCAGGCTCATGGACGCTGTCGCCGCAGTGCGCCTAGCTCAAAAACGCCGCGAACGCGAAGTAAGCCTGGCCCAACTCAAAGAACTCGCCGCCCAAGCCCAACCCGCACGCAACATCGCACACACCCTCGCCAGCCAAGAACGCCCCGTACAAATCATCGCCGAAGTAAAAACCGCCTCAGCCACCTTCGTCTCCCTAGGCCAAGTCCCCGCCGCCGCCACCCTCGCACGCACCTACGCAGCCGCCAGCGCAATCTCAGTAGTAACCCAAGTAGGCGGCTACCGAGGCTCCATCAAACAACTCGACGCCGTCGCCAAAGCCGTAGACGCCCCCATAATCGTCAACGACCTGCCCGTAACCACCTACCAAATCCACGAAGCCCGCGCCCACGGCGCCGACGGCATCACCTTCACCATGCAGGCCCAAAGCGAAATCGCCCTCGAAAGCCTCATCGAACGCACCCACCAACTAGGCATGACCTCAATGGTCCAAGTCCGCTCACGACGCGAAGCCCTACAAGCCATGGCCCTAGGCGCCCAAATGATCAGCGTCGACGCCCGCGACTACGTCACCGGACAAATCGACCCCACCCTCTTCGCCCAAATCGCAGACGTACTAGGAAACCGCGTAATACGCGTAGCCGCCGGCGGCGTACGCGGCCCCCACGACGTCATGCAATACGCAAAAGACGGCGCCAACGTAGTGGTAGTAGGCCAAGCCGCCATACTCTCCACCGACATACAACAATTCGTCTCCAACCTAGTGTCAGCCGGATCCCACCCCGCCCTACACAAACTAACCCGCGAAAAAAACCTATGAACACCCCCCAACTGCTCACCCTCCCCACCGCCATAAACTCACCCAGCAACGCCATCTGGCACCTAGGCCCCATCCCCATCCGCGCCTACGCCCTATGCATCCTGGCCGGCATCTTCATCTGCGTATGGTGGGGCGATAAACGCTACCGCGCTCGCGGTGGGCAAAAGGATGTGGTGCTTGATACGGCGCTGGTAGCGGTGCCTTGCGGCATTGTGGGGGCGCGGCTATACCACGTGATTACCTCTCCAGATGCCTATTTTGGGCCCCAGGGGGATCTGGCTCTGATTCCGCAAGTTTGGCATGGGGGCCTGGGGATTTGGGGCGGGATTGGTGCCGGCGCCCTGGCGGCGTGGCTTTACCTGCGTTACCGCAAACTTGAGGTGGGTACTTTTGCTGAGGCACTGGCCCCTACACTGCTGGTGGCCCAAGCGGTTGGGCGCCTGGGTAACTGGTTTAATCAGGAGCTTTTTGGTGCCCCAACCACTTTGCCTTGGGGACTGCGTATTGACGTAGAGCATCTGCCTGCAGGCTACGCTCCAGGCACCCTATTTCACCCTACTTTCTTGTATGAGGCTTTGTGGAATCTGGCTGGGGCGGCGGCGCTGGTGTGGCTGGGGCGGCGCTTTAACTGGCGTGGGGGAGTGAGTATGTGGGCCTATATGGTGATCTATACGGCTGGGCGTATTTGGGTTGAATATCTGCGAATTGATGATGCACAGCATATTTTAGGTATTCGTCTTAATGTGTGGACATCATCCGTGGTGTGTCTAATTGGTTTAACTGGCATGTTTTTAACGCTGCGCAAACAAAAAGCATCTACGCAGGTGGGGGCTAGTTTGGAGGGCGAGTGACGGTTTTGCTTGAAAGTGAAACTGGGTGCTGAATTAGCTTCATGAATGTTTAGGCTACAGTTAGCGCCGATTGTGGTCTAATCTTGTTTACATGCGTAGAGCCAAAATTGTTTGCACCCTCGGTCCCGCAACCGAGTCCCCCGAGCAGGTACAGGCCCTAGTTGACGCAGGCATGAACGTGGCACGTATTAACCGTAGCCACGGTAGTGCTAAAGACCAGGAAGTTGTTATCGATCGCGTGCGCGCTGCTGCTGCAGCCTCCGGCCGTCCGGTAGCCATCCTGGTTGACCTACAGGGTCCCAAGATTCGCCTAGGGCGTTTCGTGGATGACCAGAAGGTCATGCTCAACAAGGGCGACGAGTTCACTATTACCATTGATGACGTGCTTGGTACCGTCAAGCGCGCCTCAACTACTTATAAGGGTCTGCCTGGAGACTGTGCTCCTGGCGACATGCTGCTTATCGACGACGGCAACGTGGCCATTCGCGTTGTGGCCGTCACCGACACTGATGTAATCACTAAGGTGGAGGTGCCCGGCTACGTTTCTAACCACAAGGGCATTAACCTACCTGGTGTTGCCGTTTCTGTGCCCGCCCTAAGTGAGAAGGACCGTGAGGACCTACGTTGGGGTCTGAACATTGGCGCAGACATTATCGCTTTGTCCTTCGTGCGTAACGCCAAGGACATTGAAGATGTTCACCAGATCATGGACGAGGAAGGTATCCGTCGTCCGGTGATCGCCAAGATTGAAAAGCCCCAGGCTGTAGACAACCTAGAGCAGATCGTAGATGCCTTCGACGGCATTATGGTGGCTCGTGGTGACCTGGGTGTTGAGTACCCGTTAGAGGCCGTGCCGCTAGTGCAAAAGCACGCCATCGAGCTGGCTCGCCGCTACGCCAAGCCGGTAATCGTGGCCACCCAGGTGCTCGACTCCATGATTTCTAACCCACGCCCCACTCGTGCAGAGGCTTCTGACTGCGCTAACGCCATTCTCGACGGCGCCGACGCGGTTATGCTCTCGGGTGAGACTTCCGTGGGTGCTTACCCCATTGAGGCCGTTCGCACCATGGCCTCGATTATTGAAAACGTTGAGGAAAACGGTGGTGACCGCATCGCTCCGCTAGGCAGTGAACCCCACACCGTTGGTGGCGCTATTACCCGCGCTGCTGCCGGTATTGGTGAGCGAATTGGCGCCACCCACCTGGTGACCTTCACTCAGTCTGGTGACACCGCACGCCGTCTATCGCGTCTGCGTAACCACATTCCGCTACTGGCCTTCTCTCCGTTGCAGACCACCTGCAACCAGCTGTCGGTCTCTTGGGGTGTGCACGCCTACAAGGTTGACGAGGTACGCCACACCGATGAGATGGTCAAGCAGGTAGACCACTTCCTGCGCGAGAAGAAGCTAGCTCCTGAGGGTGCTCAGGTAGTTATCGTGGCTGGTATGCCTCCGGGCACCCCCGGTGCTACCAACTCCATCCGTGTCCACACGGTTGGCGAGCAGGTAGACTTCGACTGATTTTGTTAGCTAAATCAAACTGAAAGGCCCCGGCGTTAGCCGGGGCCTTTTGGCTATTCTGGAAGTCAACAACTTAATGTGACTCTAATCACTGGTATTTGTGTTGTCGTTAAAACCTACTAATCCTATGTGTTTAAGTGGGTGGATTCTTGTTTTACAAATCAGCTTTGACCTGCACAAACAATTTAAAAACCTAAGTGCCCCCCGTGGGATTCGAACCCACACTGGATCGATTTTGAGTCGATTGCCTCTACCGTTGGGCTAGAGGGGCCGTGCGTCATCTAGTGTAACCCAGATTTTCAAGCACCTGTTCCACTATACTACCAAACATGAGTGCAGAGCCATTGATGTCATCACGCAAGGTCCTCGTCGCTGAAGACGAAGCCCTGATCAGACTTGATATTGTCGAAATCCTCACCGAAGCAGGCTATGACGTTGTTGGAGAAGCCTCCAACGGTGAAGAAGCGATTCGACTTGTAGAGGAACTCAAGCCAGACCTGTGCATCCTCGATGTGAAGATGCCGGTTATGGACGGGATCACCGCCGCAGAAACCATCATCAAAGAGCACTCCTGTGCAGTGGTTATGCTCACCGCTTTCTCTCAACTAGAACTTGCACGCCGTGCAGCAGACGCGGGAGCCATGGCCTACCTAACCAAGCCCTTCACCCCGGCAGACCTACTGCCAGCCATTGAAGTGGCCTACAGCCGTTTCGAAGAGATTGTTTCTCTAGAAAACGAGCTAGAGGATATGCAGGAGCGTTTCGAAACCCGCAAGCGCGTTGACCGCGCCAAGGGCCTGCTCCAAGAGCAGATGAACCTGAGCGAACCCGAAGCTTTCCGCTGGCTACAAAATACCTCCATGAAC
>ERZ772770.266-NODE-266-length-12134-cov-5.81373_pt1 | contig 12134 bp, 11 predicted proteins | sample MGYA00511361_ERZ772770 | MGnify/ENA primary metagenome ERZ772770 (study PRJEB29015, sample SAMEA2738026) | human oral metagenome | biome: human oral; feature: human-associated habitat; material: saliva | place: China | collected 2251 ... | reverse complement strand
AGAGCGCGGACGAGGCCAGGGGTGCGAAGGCGATCGCCCACCACAGCAGCTGCGGACGCATGGCGAGGAGGGTGGCACCGGGGAGCGCAGCGAGCACGGCGTAGGTGATGACCGCCGGGGCAATCCGAGCGCGGCGCTTGGCGGGGGTTTTGACCCACAGGCACACGGCGGAGAACATCTGGAATGCCATCGCCCATGCGACCAGCATGAGGACGACCATCCACGAGAAAGTGAAGGATAGTGCCCACCCGAGCAGGGGCGGGAACGCCATCATCGTCCACGCGCCGTGCTGGTCGGAGATCCAGCCGTCGCGGGCAAGCTTGCGCATGCGGGGGCTGTTGTGGTGGCGCGGCTTCGGACCGTTCTGTGGGCGACCTGTGGCGCGGTCGCGGGATTTGCCCGGGGTGCGTTCGGGCGTTGTGTGAGTATGCGGCGCTGCACTGTGCATAGCCTTAGTTTAGTGAATGAGACCTGTGAGGCTCAAGACTGGGAGGGTCACAGCGTGAGACTCGCAAGGGATTAATTGAATAACGGGTGAATTATGGGTTTATGTCCACATCTGACTCAGTGACAACTCAATCTCCCACTCTTTCCTCGGAAGATCGCAGCGCGCGCATCGCCGTCACGGTTTTTCCGCTGCTGATCCTGGCGGCCTTCGCGATCGCCATGATCACGCCCGACACCTTTAAGCCGCTGGCTCCCGGCGTAAACTGGGCGCTCGGCGTCATTATGTTCGGCATGGGCCTGACCCTGACGGTGCCCGACTTTGGGCTCATCGTCAAGCGTCCGCTGCCCGTGCTCGTGGGTGTTGTGGCCCAGTACCTGATCATGCCCCTCGTCGGATGGGCCCTGTGCTACGTGTTCGGTCTGCCCGACGCGGTCGCGGTCGGCGTCATCCTCGTCGGTTGCGCGCCCGGTGGTACGGCCTCGAACGTGATCTCCTACCTGGCGAAGGCGGACGTCGCCCTGTCGGTCACCATGACCTCGATCTCGACGCTTCTCGCGCCCCTCATGACGCCGCTGCTCACCGCCTGGCTGGTGGGTAGTCGCATGCCGGTTGATGGCGCGGCGATGGCGAAGAATATCCTGCTCATGGTCCTCGCCCCCGTTCTGGGTGGCTTCATCGTGCGCTTCGTCGCGGGCAAGTTCGTGGAGAAGATCCTGCCGATTCTGCCCTGGATCTCGGTGCTGGGCATCTGCTACGTGCTGCTGGTCGTCGTGTCGGGCTCGGTCGACAAGATCCTGACCTCCGGCGCCCTCATCATCGCGGTGGTCATCTGCCACAACCTGCTGGGATACCTCTTCGGCTACGTGGCCGGACGCGTTGGACGCGGCTCCGACAAGGCGGCGCGCACGACCGCAATCGAGGTTGGCATGCAGAACTCGGCGCTGGCCGCGACGCTGGCGAAGACCCACTTCGCCGCCACCCCGGAGACCGCGCTCCCGGCCGCTGTGTTCTCCGTGTGGCACAACCTGTCCGGCGCCCTGCTGGCGGTGTTCTTCCGTCGTTGGAAGAATGGCGGCCAGGCCTAAACGGACGAGGCCGGGGCGCAGGAGAGCTGATCCCCGCGTCCGGTTCCCAACTGTGTAGATAACGAGGAGGGGATGGCCCGGAGGGGCCGCCCCTCCTCGTGCGTATGTTGGGGGCGCCCTCTTCTCGTATCGAGTGGTGTGGCTATCAAGCTCGCTCGTCATTCGTGCAGTGGTTTGTGTCAATGATGCACGAATGTTTGTTGACCACGAGGTAATCAATGATGTGAAAATGCGATATGATTCGCGGGTACCCATCACAAATACTCGAAGGAGTAACCCTCATGAAAAAGCGTCTTCTGACGGCCGCCCTCGTTGCGCTGCTGCCCCTGAGCTTGGCCGCCTGTGGCGGGCAGTCCAAGCAGGCTGCCTGCCAGATCATCAATGACAAGGCCGTCAAGGCAATTGATGGCCTGGATCCGAGCAACACGGAAGACATGATTCAGGGCATGACTAACGTTGCGACCGTCCTGAAGTCTGACGACATTACCAACACGGAGGTGAAGGCTGCTGCGGTGGCTGCGGGCGATAGCGCTCAGGCTCTCGCCGATTTCGCCAAGACGGTGGGAAATGAACCTTCGGCAGACCAGATGACCGAGGCTATGGATCTGTACACGACCTTCACGACGTCGATGTCGTCGCTCGAGACGGTGTGCAACGCGAACTGACGAGCAACGTCATATTTCATGCGCCCGCGTGCGGGCGTTGAGAGTGGAGGGGCGGCCCGATGGGCCGCCCCTCCTCTCGTTAGTGCTCGTGAGCGCGGCTCAGTACTTGTAGCCGCACGTGTGGAAGAGCTCGGTCTGGTGAGTGTTGAGCTGCTCGAAGGATGCTTGGAGGTCCTGGATCTTCTCCTCGTCCACGTTCTCCGGATCCTCGGACAGGGCCTGGGCCTTCTCGGCGACGGTGCGCCAGTCAGCTGCGACCTGATCGACAGAGGCCTTCACTTCCGAGTTGGTGATCTTTGCGGAAGCCGTCTCGTAGGCTTCGGCGAGCTTCGTGAACGATTCGCCCGGATTCTCCGCCTCGCCCAGGCGTGCGTTGAGGAGGGCGACACCCGCCTCCTTCAGGGGGCCGGAAAGCTCCTCGCAGGCGGAGGTCTTCGATGCGATGGAACAGCCGGTCATGCCAAGGGGTAGCAGGGCGGTGACGAGTGCGGCGACGATGCGGCGCTTCATGGAGTGCTCCTCGATGTGTTGATGATGTCAAGCTTCTTGAGAGTATCGTGGCGATGTGCGTCACTACAGTGTGTGGTCCGTGATCCTGGGCACGGGGCTTCGTTCGCGTGTCGCAAGGCGGATAGATGGGTGAGGGCGACCCTCGCAGCCGCCCTCACTCATGCGCGCATGGCGTGCCAGTCACGCGTTCATGATGGGATTACTTGTTCGCAGTGCACATCGTTCGCAGCGCACGGAAGGAGGTGGTGAAGGTGGACTGGAGCTGCTGGGCCTCTGCCTCGATCTCTTCGGTGACCTCGCTGTCACTGTGCGCGGCAATGAAGTCGTGGAGTGCCTGTGCGTCCGCAAGGGCTTTGTCTGCGGCTGCCTTCACCTCGCTGTTGGTGATCTCGTCGGAGCCCAATGCCTTGAATAGGTGAGCGAAACCTTCCTCGCGCTGATCCGGGTCTACCAGGTTGAGGTCCTGGATGGGCTCGAAGCCGGACACAATAATCCTGCAGGCTTCCTTCTTTGACTGAGTGTCCGCTTTCTGCGTGGGTGTAGCGCTGGAGGAAGCACTCGCAGAGGGGGTGGGCTTCTGCGTGCTCGAGGCGGCGGGTGTGCTCTCGGACTTCGTGTTGGCGCATGCGGCCAGGCCGAGCGGGAGAGTGGCGATGAGCAGAGCTGCTGCAAGGCGACGCTTCAAGGGGTTGCTCCTCAAAGTTGTGATGATGGAAGTATTCCCAGTGTAATCGGTAGCTGGGGCAATATTCGACCCAGTGGTCAGTGGTCCTATGTGCGTGAATACAAAAGTCGCCGGGACCAAACGGTCCCGGCGACTACCGGTCGGGGTGGCGGGATTTGAACCCACGGCCTCTTCGTCCCGAACGAAGCGCGCTACCAAGCTGCGCCACACCCCGGTGCCGTTCGAGTATAGCCTTACCTCGCCGATATTCCCAAACGGAGATCAAGCAAGCATCGTAAGTGTGTTCCACGCCGCATTGAACTGCCTGGGTGACAGCTGCGTCGCGAAGGATCGGCGGGGAGCGACAGGCGTGGTTAGGCGGGGTACACGTGGAGGAGCGACGCCTCGGGGCGCGTCGCGATGCGCACCTTGGCGTACGGGGATGTGCCCAGACCCGCGGACACGTGCAGCCACGCCGCCGAGCCATCCGGTGCATGCCAGCGCTTCAGACCCTTCGCGTAGGGGCGCGAAATGTCGCAATTCGTGATGATCGCGCCGACTCCAGGAATGCCAATCTGGCCGCCGTGCGTATGCCCCGCGAGGATCAGGTCAGCACCCGTCGAGGTCAGCGCGGAGACAACCCGGGTGTACGGTGCGTGCGTCACCCCCAGGCGCAAGACATCGGGTGCCGCCCACGACGAGGCCGGGGCCCCCAGGCGATCACGGTGAATATGCGCGTCATCCGTGCCCAGAAGCGAGACCGTGCCCGTAGGCAGACGAAGTGTTCCGGACGCATTCGACAGGTCCAACCAGCCGGCCTGGCGCATCTGACGCACCATCGGCAGGTAGGGAAGATCAGGAACGACGCGCGCCGGATGCGGCTTCGAGCGCGACAGGTAGCGGCTCCACCGCTTTGGGATCGGCGAATAGTAGTCATTGGAACCGAGCACGAAGGCACCCGGGTAGGACAAGAACGGGCGATACGCGTCCATCACCATGTCCAGAGCGTCCACAGACCCGAAGTTATCGCCGGTCGCCACGACCATGTCGAAGCGTTCCGAGGCCGCCACGTCAGACAGGAAACGCACGAGGAACTCCTGGCCCGCGAACAGGTGCAGATCCGCAATCTGCAGGATTCGAACCTCGGGGACGCGTGCGCGGACCGGAACCTCGTAGCGTCGCAGGACCGGCATGGTGCGCTCGATCGAACCCCAGGCCAGCGCGGCACCACCCGCAGCCAGCCCGGCAAGCCCCAGCCCACCGACGAGTGCACCGGCGGCGCGCAGGAGGCCACGGCCTCGTCGAGCGGACGAGCCCGTGGCCTCCCGAAGCAACGCCGGTGCGTCAGTCGCCATCTCAGTTACCCGTCGGGGACGGCGACGGAGTGGCGGACTGCGAGGGGTTGGGAGTCGGCGTCGAGCCGCGCTGCGGGATGGACGCGCCGATGTTCGCGTTCGACACGGCCTCCACCGGGGTGCCCGCCAATGCCTGCGTCATGTAGGGCGCCCAAATGTTCTGGCCGACATAGGTCTCACCGAAGATCTCGGAGTGGTACACGCCGTTAATGACCACACCGGAGACTTCCTGCGAGGAGTTGTCGCCGTGGCCCACCCAAGCGGCGGTCGCGAGCGACGGCGTGAAGCCCGTTAGCCACGTGTTCGCGTGGCCGTCGGTCGTACCCGACTTTGCGGCGAACGGGCGACCGTCACCCAGACGCGTCGACGTGTAGTACTGGCCGGCCGAAGCGGTCAGCAGCGCGGCCGTCTTGTTCGCGACCTCGGCGGGGATAACCTGCTTGCACTCTGGCGAGAACTCCTGGAGGACGTTCTCATTGCGATCAGTCACCGACTCGATGGACTTCGGCGTGCACTGCTGGCCGGAGTTCGCGATCGTCGCAAACACGGACGCCATCTGCAGGGGGGAACCGGACACGGAACCAAGAATGTTGGCGGGGAAGGGTGCCGGAACCTCGCCGTCCTCCGTGATGCCCATGTCGTAAGCGGTCTCGAAGATAGAACAGAAGTCCACGCGCGACGCCATGTTCACGAACGCCTGGTTAACCGACTGACCCGTCGCGCGCACGACGTTCATAGAACCGGTCTTACCTGCGAGGTCGTTGACCTGGTAGCCCTCGGTGACGATCGGTCGGCCGTCGCACTTGAAGGAGCCGTTGGGGTAGAAGGTGTTGGCCGAACCCACGGTCTCGTACGCCGAGTGGCCTTCCTTGAACCACTGCAGCAGCACGAACACCTTGAAGGTCGAGCCGACCTGTAAGTTGCCGTCCGCAGAGTAGTTCGACATCGTCTGGCCGGCCTCGATGCCGTATGTCGTGTTCTGGGCCATCGCCAGGACCTTACCGGTGCGCGGATCCAGGGAGACGAGCGCATCGTTCAGGCCGGATGCGTCGCCCACGGGAATCGCATTCGTCAGGGACGCGTAGGCTGCGCTCTGCTTCGCGGGATCCATCGTGGTGCGGATCGTGATGCCCTGAGTCTTGAGGAGACGCTCGCGTTCGATGCGTGTGGAACCAAAGGTTGAATCCTCCAGGAACTGCGCCAGCACGTAGTCGCAGAAGTAGGCCTGCGCAGACGGGGCGCCGGAGCAGCCCTCGGAGGACACCGTCGGGTGCAGCATCGAATCGACCGACGTGGCGATGCCCTCGTCGTACTCCTCCTGCGTAATGACACCCTGATCGAGCATCGTGGCCAGGACCGTGTCGCGGCGTTCCTGGGCGGCCTCGGGGTGCGTCAGCGGATCGTACTGGACGGGGGACTGAACGAGGCCTGCGAGGAGCGCAGCCTCCAGATAGTTCAGCTCCGACGCCGACTTGGAGAAGTAGCGCTGCGAGGCGGCCTCCACGCCGTAGGTGATGGGACCGAAGGGGGCGATGTTGAGGTAACCCGTGAGGATTTCGTCCTTCGACTGGGTCTTCTCCAACGCCAGCGCGTACTTCATCTCGCGCAGCTTACGCTCAGTGGTCTGCTCGGTCGCCGCGCTCACCTGGTCCGCGTCGCCCTCAAGGTAGCCGCGCTCTGCCAGCGAGTTACGCACGTACTGCTGGGTGATCGTGGATGCACCCTGACGTCCGCTGTCACCGAGGTTCGAGACAAGAGCACGGGCGATACCCGTGGCGTCGACGCCGTTGTGCTCGTAGAAGCGCTTGTCCTCGATCGCGACGATCGCCTTCTTCATCACGTCAGCGATGTTGGCGCTGGGCACCACGATGCGCTGCTTGTCGTAGAAGTGTGCGATCACGCCGCCGGACGAATCCAGCAGCTGCGACTCCTCAGCCGGAGCGACCGTCTGCAGGTCACCGGGGAGCTCGTTGAAGACGGAGGGAACCGACTTAGCGACGAGCGCGGTGGGACCGGCAATGGGGACGAGCATGCCTGCCCCGACGACACCCATGAGCGCAGACACGCTCAGGAATGCCATCAGCAGTGCGAGCAGCTGGGCCGGTCGGACAGCGCGATAGTGAGAGTGCGACATATTCCTAGCTTACGTGGCGGCGTGCTCATCTGGCGTTTGGCGACGCGTGAGAATTGCCTGATGAGTCACCTTGAGGGGCCTTCGACAGTGGTCGCAGCGTTTGCGCCCACAATCGTATGTGTGTATGGTCACAAGCAGGGCTCGAAATACAGTGAAGTGGAGTTCCACGATGTCAACGCAAGGCGACGATCAAAGCTGGGTCGCCCGCGCGCTCTGCGCGTCCATCGAACCGGACGTGCTGTTCGTGCAGGGTGCGTCCCAGCGTCAGGTTCGTATGCGCTGCTACGAATGCGAGGTTCGCCTCGAATGCCTCGCCGACGCTCTCGAATCCGAGGCGAACTACGGCGTGTGGGGTGGCCTGACTGAACGGGAACGCCGCGCGATCCTGCGCCACTATCCGCACGCGGAAAACTGGCTGGAGTGGCTACGCAGCTCTGACGAGCCGCTCGCCCGCGAGCTGCGCAGCCCACACGTCCCAAAGGTCCTGTCTTTCGTGCGCCCTCAGATGGCGGGCGGGTAGGATAGACCCATGACTAAATGGGAATACTCCACGATTCCGCTGCTCACGCACGCGACGAAAGCAATCCTTGACCAGTGGGGCGCCGACGGGTGGGAACTCGTCCAGGTGATCCCCGGCCCGACGGGCTCTGAGAACCTGGTGGCCTACCTCAAGCGTCCGATTGAGGAAACGCCCGCCGTTCAGAACTGACGCGCGGCAGCGCTGCGCATACAACGAGGCCGTGGTCGGCACGTGCAGAAAACGCACGAGCGGCCACGGCCTCGTTCATTTCGTCATGCAAAGGGTTGGGCCCGACACCTCACGGTGTCGGGCCCAACCCTGTTCGAGCTGAGGTCAGCGAGCGCGACGCGCCAGGCGATCAACGTCGAGGAGGGTCACGGCGCGACCTTCCAGACGGATCCAGCCGCGCGACACGAAGTCGGCCAGAGACTTGTTCACGGTCTCACGGGAGGCGCCGACCAGCTGGGCGAGCTCTTCCTGCGTGAGGTCGTGGGGGACGTGGACGCCCTTGTCGGTCGCGGTGCCGAAGCGATCTGCAAGGTCCAGGAGGGCCTTGGCGACGCGGCCGGGAACGTCGGAGAACACGAGATCCGAGAGGGACTCGTTGGTGCGGCGCAGGCGCTGCGCGAGGGCGCGCAGCATGTGCTTGGCCAGGGTTGGGTTGGTGTCGAGCACGTGCATGAGATCCTCGTGCTCGAGGTAGAGGAGGGACGCCGGGGAAACGGCGGTTGCGGTGGTCGAGCGCGGACCCGGATCGAAGAGCGTGAGCTCGCCGATGATCTCTCCGGGGCCCAGGACTGCGAGCAGAGACTCGCGGCCGTCGCTGGACGTGTGGCCGAGCTTTACCTTGCCCTCGGTCACGATGTACAGGCGATCGCCGAGATCGCCTTCGTCGAAGAGAGTCTCTCCGCGACGCAGGGTCGTATGACCCATCTTCTGCTGGAGGGACACCTGCTGTGCATCATCAAGGCCACCGAACAGCGGCACCTGGCTGATGAAGTTTCCGTCACCGATCATGGTGCGGAGCTCCTTCCGCTCGTGCCCGATTGCTCGGGCGTTTCGATATGGATTGCGCAGTGGATCCCATACGTAATACCACTCACGAGGAGGTACCGCGCATCACACCATTATGCCCTATCTATCAGGTGAAATGGGCTTCATTTCGCGTTTTGTGTGACCTGTCTAATGAAAAATGGGCTACTTGGCGTGTGCGCCGACGTGCTCTGACAGAGCCTCCGCAACCGCCTGCGGTGCTTCTTCGGGGAGGAAGTGCCCGGCCTCGCGGATGACGATCTGCGTCAGCGGCGCATCCACGAACTGGGCGTCGGCCGCGTGATCCAACGCCGACCACGCCCCGTCGTCGCGCCCCACCAGGGACAGGACGGGCACGCGCAGCGGCTCGGAGAGGATGCGTCGCTCCTCGCGCGAGATCTTGCGTGCCGCGCTCAGGCCGCGTAGCGCGGTGTGTGCGGCGAAGGGGCGACGCAGCGCGGCGCGGTACGTACCCGACTGGGAGATGAGGCCGTCCACGTTCCCGGGCGAGGCCCACGCGCGGAAAACGGTCGTCACGAGGGAGCCGGAGCGCAGCGCGCGCTCACGCCCGGTGGGCAGCGCGAGGCGTCCCTGCAGGACGCGGCCACCGGCCCAGGGCGCGCGACCGATGACGGGCTGGACACCGAGGGGGTGCGGCGCCGACAGGACGGCCACCGATCGCAGCTCGAGGGGAGCCAGGGCGCCGATCATCCACGCAACCGCGCCGCCGATTCCTATGCCGGCCACGGAGAACGAGGCCACGCCGAGCGCGCGGACGACGCCGATCACGTCGTTCGCCATCTGCTGCAGGTCGCAGTCACCGCGCGTTAGGTCGGAGGTTCCGAAGCCTCGCAAATCGAGGGCGAACACGCGCGAGGTCGACTCCGCGAGGGCGGGCAGGACATCGCGCCATGCCCACCAGTGCTCCGGGAAGCCGTGCAGGAGGACGAGGGCATGATCCATGCCCTCACCCATGTCAGCGACGTGGAATGCGGCGCCGCCAGCGCTCACGTGCCGATGGGTCCACGGACCCTCGAGCTCGATTGCGCTGGCGGGAATCAGAGTTTTCACTTGCGGGCCGCTTCTTTCGCTGCCTTCTTGCGGGCGCGCTTGGAGTAGAAGGCGCCCGCCGGGTTGGTGGTTTCCAGCGAGATGCGCAGCGCTTCCTCGGCGCGGCCGGTGCGACGCGCCGAGTGGGACACGTACGCCAGGCCCAGGAGCGCGATGCCCAGCAGAGCGAAGCGACCCGAGTAACCGGAGGCCTGCAGGTGGTGCGAGAGGTTCGCGCCCAGGGAGCCGGTGTTCGTCAGCGCGGTGAGCGCGGACAGCGCCGATGCGGCAGTGATGCCGGGGGCCATGACCCACGGGAGGCCAACGACCAGTGTGAGCAGGCCCATCAGCCACGCACCCAGCGAGGAGCGGCGCGCCGTCACAAACAGGATTGCGGAGATGAGGACCGCACCCAGGAGCTCGCCCAGCGCCAGGATGGATGCGACGCCCGTGTACATGGGCGCGGCATCGGCCAGCGTCATGCGCGCTCCCGCGTCCGCGGCCAGGTACCAGCCGGCGGGCACGAGCAGCAGGAAGAGGAGGAAGGACAGCCAGTGCGCGCCCGTGCGCGAGGGCATCTCCGTGATCTCGGGGGCGGCGGAGAAGAGCTCGTCGTCCAGGCTCGAAGGCGCGCTGGACTTGTCGCCGCGTGCGGCGGTCGACGCGATCGCGGCCAGGGTCGCGGCCTCGCTGTCTTCGTTGCCCTCACCCAGCAGGGAGCGGCGGCGCGGACGGGCGGCCTCGGCGGCGTCCTGATCCTCGAAGGAGTACGAGGCCTCGGTGTCCTGCGTCGGCAGCTGGGTCGTCGACTCGGTGAAGGGGGCAGCCTCCTCGGTGGGCAGGTCGAGCTGCGTGGAGGGATCCTCCGCCTCGTCCGATGAGGCTGTCTCGTCCTGCTCGAGCGGCGCGAGTGCCGGGATCGACGGGGAGGCGGCATCGTCGTCGTCGCCGAAAATCATCGAGCGACGCGAGGTCAGCGTGTGCTCGGCGGCGGCGCCGCCAACGGCTGATTCCTCAGCCGCGTCAGCCGCGTCAGCCTCGCCGGTAGCCGGTTCGCCAGCCGCATCGTCGGCTTCTTCGGCCTTCTCAGTGGCGTCGTCCAGGTTCGGGCCCATCGCCGCGGCAGCCTGCGCGGGCGTCATGACGGGAGCCAGCGTGGGCTCGGGATCGTCGACGGGCTCCGCCTCGTCGGAAGCGTCGTCGGTCTGCTCGGCCTCGGGAGCGGCATCCTGCGACGGAGCGTCCTCCTCGTCGTTCTGCTCGGACGCGGGCTCTTCAATCGCGGAGGCGTTGTCCTCCGCGGGCTCCTCCTGCTGATCGGCGACCTCTTCGGACACCGCGTCCACGGAGTCGTCGGAAGAAACTTCGGCCGTGTCCTCGCCGCCGTCCGCAGCCTCGCCTTCGTTCGCCGACTCATCGGTGGCGGTGACGGCCTCGGAGGAATCCTGCTCGGGGGCTTCCTGCTCGCCGTCGGCGCGCTCGTGCGTCTCCTCGGGAGCAGCGTCGGCCTCGTCCGTCGGAGACACGACCGGAAGGTCACCCTCCGGGGCAGTGACGACGGGCAGCTCACCCGTCGAAATCTTGTCCTCGATCGTGGGCTTGAGCGGGGCAGCAGCCGGAACGCGTCCCGTCAGGCCGCCGATTGCGACCGACTCGATCTCGCCCGTGTGGATGGGCTCGCTGGACTCGCCGATGATCGCCGACGCGTCGGAATCTTCGCCCGGCAGCTCGATCTCCTCGCCGGTCAGCACCACGTTCTCGCGGTCCTCCTCGGCGCGGTCGCGCTGGACGTCAAACTCGTTCTCGGACATGCTTCCTCCTTATATCTGCCCACATATTACGGTCCGCATGCGCGCTTGCGCGTATTAGCCCTCGGCAGGCCCCTCATTTGTCGATGCGTCCTGCGACGCATCCAGTCTCTTCAGGGCGCGCACCCGCGCCCACAGCACGGCCATCGACGCGCATCCCGTCGCCATGCCGAGGGCGGCCAGGGGCGGAGAGGCGAGTGCGAACTTCGTGATGATCGACGGGCCGGGAACGATCACGTTTCCCGTCAACGACGCCCACACCGGCAGGACCACATAGCTTGGCAGCACGAGGATGGTCCACGTGGCGATCTGAGTGCCCGTGATCGACCAGCGCGCGCTCACGACCAACAGAGCGAAGGACAGGCCCGCCCCGAGTGCCAGCAACGGCATGAGCGTGTGCCCCTCCAGCACGCCCTCCAGGCCCATTGCCGCAACGTTTGTCGAATCGGAGGGTGCGGCGGCCACCATCAGCATGCCCGCGGCGACGGATGCGGGCAGCGCGACCGTTGTGCCAAACGCGTGACGGTGCACGCGTGCGAGCGGCATGCGCGTGTCCTTGCCCGCGCGCACCCGCACCGACTTAATCGTCAGCGCGCACGCGCCCAGCATGAGCGACAGGCACACCGGGTACATGCACCACAGGACGCCGGCGAGCATGTCCTCGGAACCCACCGACGACTTCATGAGCAGCGGCAGACGCGCCACGCCCAGGAACTGCGCGGCGCCCACGACGAGCGACCACACGAACGTGACGACCATGCCGGCGCTCGACTCCTCGCAGTTCAAGGCGATCAGCGCGATCAACATCGACGCGAGGGCCATGCCAATGAGGCCCTCCACCGAGGCCAGGGGCTGCCCGACCG
>ERZ772770.264-NODE-264-length-12160-cov-3.07245_pt1 | contig 12160 bp, 19 predicted proteins | sample MGYA00511361_ERZ772770 | MGnify/ENA primary metagenome ERZ772770 (study PRJEB29015, sample SAMEA2738026) | human oral metagenome | biome: human oral; feature: human-associated habitat; material: saliva | place: China | collected 2251 ... | reverse complement strand
AAATAAACTCTTCTACTCTATTTTGTGCGTATTCTAGATTCTGATCCATAGTATTCCTCCTTCAATTCTTTGTCTAAGTATACCATTTTCCAAGTATTTTATCAGCTATATTGTAACATCATTATTCTTGTATTTTCGCTTCATTAATCCTGAACAAAATATCTTTATTCAAAAACCTCACTGACACATTCTGTAATCTGATTAAAATCGTTAAAGTCCATCATTGGATCTCCTAAAGTATCATCTCCACTTAATCCAATAATTTCTATTTTACTCTTAGAGTGATTTTTCTCAATTAATTCTTCTGCTAAAGCTTTAATGCTTAGTTCTTTTCCAATCGATAATGTATAGACTCCTGAACGCAGAACGTTTTTATAAAATTCATCCCATCCTCGAATAAAATCTTCTTTCCTTGTTGCTAGCTTTGTAATTCGTTCATCAGTTAAAGGAAGAGGTTTATTTTCTTTCGAGAGTTTATCAAACACATGATAGACTGAACCATTACTTTCAATCACAAATGGAAATCGTAACGATTGAATGAAGCACTCTTGATTCTTGTCATTTAAATTCTTCAAATATTGTTCTACTTCTAGTTTTTGCTTTCCAAACTGATTATGAGGTTTATAAGCTTCATCACTAGAGATAAATATAATTCTTTCCTTTACAAAAGGTAATACTGACCCTAGAAACACTTTTGTTTGCTTAACATTTTTTGAATAATAATACTCTGCAAAATCTTCACAAAAATTTGTCATTTTTAAAGACGCTGCATGAATTAAAATATCTGGTTGAATTGCTTCAATATATTTCAAACAATCTTGCGAAGTAAAGTCCATTGGAACTGGATAAAATACTGACGCATCTAACCTCTTATTCATAATAGCTAACTGTGTTTCTTGATAATCAACACCATAAACGATTGCATCATTTTCTATAAAATAACTTGCTAATGCTTCCCCAATTGTTCCACTAACTCCTGTAATTAAGACATTTTTCTTCATGATTCACTCTCCATGTAATGCTTTTATCCAATTTTTTGTTGGTATATCAATAACTTTATTTAATGGATTCATTGGGATATTGTTATCCTTATTTTCTAGTTTTCCATTTCGAATTCTTTTAATTAATTTTGAAGGTATACCATATTGTTCTTTTAAAATTTTTTCCTCTTCCAAGTTAAATAATTGTGTGGAAATCTTCAACATACCTTTTTCTAATAATTCAATATAACTTTCTGTTTCTCTAATAATTGTTGCTAGAAAAAATTGATTAGAATAATTAATAGTATTTACATTTTGTAAATCCGTTAAGCCTGATAAAGTAATATCGTATATAAATTTGATAATTTCTGAACGATTTATTTCTTTATCCAAAAATAATAAATACAACTCCAACACTAGTATTCTATGCAATTTCCTAACAATATACTCTTGATTTTTATTACCAAATACGATTCCCTCATTCATAAGAACTAAAATGACTCTCATTAAATTAATACATTTTAGCCCAACTGATAGATTAGATTCAGGAATTTTTTCACTAATCTTCTTAAAGGAATTTTTGAAATAGTTCAATTCATAAATACTATTTTTTTCAAAATACTCAACTTCGATGACTTCCTTCAAAAAAGAACTATCAATAACATAGCTTTCTCCATTAAAAATAACATTAAGACTACCAACCGGTACTAAGCCGTTTTTATTTCTACGATAGAATTTAATATACTCTCCCTTAAATCTATCCTCACCTAGAGTAGTCGATAATTTATCACTATTAATTAAGCAAATATCAAATAATTCTTTTGTTTTTGCATTTATTAACGATAACATCTTTTGAGATAAAACCATTGTAGTTTTTCCATCTAAAAAATTTAATTTCCTAAAAAAATCAGTTGTGATTTTCAAGGACTTTTCAAGATTTTCTTGCTTTAACAAAAAGAAACTTAACATATGATTATACGGAGATGCTACTCCTTCATACCCTGTTATTTCAAGAATTTTATCTGTAACTCTAAAACATCTTTGATTTGTGTAACAATAACTATCAACCTTAAAAAAATCTTCAAATCTATCTTCAATATTTAAAACAGAAGAAAATTTAAGTGTTTTATGATACCTAACCCCAGAATCAGGAATATACTCCATTCCTGCTTTTTCCATAATCTCCCTAAAATACAAACTAACTTCATTTTCCAATTCCTATTAACCTCCAATAATTATACACACTCCTAATTAGTGAAAGCTTATCACACCCTTATGTTATTTTCAACACCATTTTATTCATTTAAGTATATTTTTATAAAAATATACTTAAATGAATATTAATTTTGGCATATCATAAAAAAACATTATGGAAATCTGATTACTGATTCCCATAATGTTTTACTTTTATTTTTAATAAGGGATTAAAAACGACTACTTAAATATTCTTGTATTCTTAAATACATTTTTTCATTTCCTAATAGTTTATACAAAAACTTAGCTTGTTCATAATACATAAGAATATCTTCGTCTGACAGAAAATTATCTCCAATGTTCGCTAATAAACAATATAAGTCGGCTAATAAATAGATACTACTATTTTCTTTACAGATATCAATTGTTTCTAAAATCTCTTCCAAAGCTTCTTTTGTAACTTTATTTCTTACTAAAATTCGAGCATAGTTATATCTGATTTTGATTACCTTATGTAAATTATCCTGCTTTGACATATCTACTTTATAAATCTCTTCCATTAGAACTTTGTAAAGCTGTTTATATTTTTCAATTTCATCACATTCAAAATAAAATAGTGCTAAAGTATTCAAAAAATCTAAATAGTATTCATCATTCGTTTTTAGTTTTTTACATAAGTGTTCCATCATTTCTATTGCTTTGACAATATCTTTATGTACATTAAACGCAACAATTGCCTTTATCCATTCTAGGTAAATAAGATCCTCTTCTAACGTAATTTTTTGCTTCTTATTCAGCTCTAATGATAAACAATATTCTAATTTACTAAAATCTCTTTGACTTAAAGCGTCATCAGCTATTTTTTTAAATGATTTTAATACTGAATCTGTTTCCTCTAGCTTCGTATTAAAAAAATAATCCATACTTACATTTAATCGAACAGATAATTTTTTTAAAATTAAAGCACTAGGATCATAATTTTGATTTTCTATTCTACTAATTTGGCTTTGTTTACAAATTCCTTCTGATAATTCCTTTTGTGTTAAATTTAATTCTAATCTTCTATGTTTAAGACGTTCTCCTAACAATTGACTTCTCCTTTCCATGGTAGACTAATCAAATACATTTCCCATATCTTGTGACTCATTATTTTTAACTTGTTGCATACCTCTATCCATCATTGTTTGAAATTCTTCTTCAATTGTACCAAGAGTTACTAAGCGATAAACATCTACTTGACTCGCAAAACCAGGATGAATCATGCTTCAAGTTCTTCCTCTGATATTAGCATTCCTATAAACTCTTCAAAATTATTTGCAAGTACTTGAATTTCATAATCATATTCTTGAAAACAAACGGATACTTTGGGTTCTCCATCTTTTCCACATTCACGATAATCTAAATAGATCATATCATGTCCACCAGATTCTGTATCTGCAATAATAATACCTATATCTCGTGGATATTCCCATTCATTAAACCAAAATTCATTTCCAAATTTTCCAAATAAAGAGTTGCGCTTCTTACCCCCTATTCCAAAAAATCCAGCAAGCCCAATTGTGTTTACCTCATTTCTTTTAGCATATTCATTAAACCAGTATTCTTTTTTGGGAGCACCACCATTTTGTATTTTCATAAGTTGAATATAAGACTTAGGTAATTTGAACCCTAATTTATTCTCATAAAAAGCTATTATATCATCAGTTAATGGTTCTTCTACATAGTTTTCGGTATAGTATTCATGACTATTCCAAAAATCTTTTAAATCAATATTTTCAAACATTGTTAGTTCCTCTTCTTCCATGCTCTCCCTCTTTGTCTGCTTAATACATATATACCTATCCAACAATAGTTGCTTCTTTGACGGTCAGATTTTCAAAATCCATGATAATCAGTTTTTCAGCAGCTTTTGGGGTACACATAAACCAAGTAGTCTCTCCCCAAGCATCCATTCTTGTAGCGGTAAAAAAATCCGTCTGAATTGGCGCAGGGTTTCGAACATCAATATAACAGTCAGAGTATAGGTACACTAAATCCACTTCACTCTCGGGCAACCACTTGACGGGGCGCATACGAGGCTTTCCATTTTTCAGTGTTTTTTCTCTGGGGTTCTCAAACCACTCCAATTCCTTGATTTTTAAACCAGAGAAAGTTTCAGCTAAGCACTGTGCAATTTCCCTACGGGCAAATATCCCACAATTAAGACGCTCACTCCCCATCAACCAAGTCATAATAAAATCTCCGACTTTGCAACCGGGAGCGGGCGATCCGTAGACACTTTCGTCCGCCCACATAACCTCCATCATTTCGCACTGCTCTGGTCTGGGGCAGGGCTTTTTGTTACCATAGCGGTACATAATATTCACGTAGCCATAATCATCACTTTTTCGGTCATGTCCATGTGCTTCAACCGTATAACCACTTACTGACATGGTTGTTTCCTCCCTACACAAATTTTTCTAAATGTACAGTTAATAGATTGACACTAATACGGCTCTTTCTTGCTCTGCCATTTTCTCATAAAATTTTTTTAAACTTTCAAATGAGGTTCTTAAATCATCTTTAATTTCATCAGCTTCTTCTTCGTATTCCCAAATATCAGGGTAAATATCGTTTTGGCGAAACGCACTCATATCAAATTTATCAATATATGTTTTAAAATCAAGCTCTTGCAACGCTTTTGCAATTTCTTTCACTCTATCACTTTTCGTTCCAGATATAAATTCTTCGATTTCTTCCCCAGAAATATTAAACTGCCCTACAATCGCTTCGCTGATTAAATTATCTTTAATCGGTTCGAGGGCAGATTTTCCTGTCAACAAAAAATGAAGTGCATCCCACATTTTATCTATATCACAAATTTCCAAGTTCTCATCATCTTGTGCTTCTTCCACATCATCAAGACACATAAATTTTTCTAATTCAATGTCAGTAGTTGACTGATAATTTGCAAGCATTCCCATTTGTTTTTCCTCCATATTTTACCGTATTGTTCTTTACTTCCGCACCCGCTGTAAGTTGGATTTTATAGATTGCCGTTGACTGGCTCGACTGGCTTTGCTATCTTTCTGATAAATGAAAGGTTATTAGTCAACGAATTACATCAATATTTTTCAATAAAGTACCTGCCCGCAAATAATCTGTAACCTGCTCATTAACAACCTTATATGGGTGATAATCGGCGTTACAAATATCATGAAGAATTTCTTCTTCCAACTCATCTAATGGCTTATTGACCTTTCCATATAGGTGTGCAAATTGATAACAAAAGGAACGCAAAAGGTCAAATATAATTGAATAATTCCCATTGTCCCCCCCTAATCTGTGGCAAATCATTAAATGAACCCATACCTCCATATGCTCTGATATGATGGTAGGTATTCTGCCTAAATTCCCAATCGGTTATATCTTTACTTATCCATTCAACCCAATTATCAAACCAAGCATTTGGATTGTTTTGAGAATTCAAAATATAATGCATTGTTTGCAACGCCTGTAAATAGTAATCCATCTATTATTCTATACCTCTCCCTATTGTGATAAGTTCCGATTTGCCATCCCCCTATTTTCTCCCCCGCTGTGGGTTGGATTTTTCAGATTGCCGTTGACTAGCTCAGCTGGCTTTTCTATCTGCTCAACAAGCTGAGATTTATCATACATAATCCACATTTTTATATCTGGCTGTAACAAAAGCCGAAAGATAAACCAAAGGTATATTCCATTCACCAGATAAATAAATCATACATTGAATTCTATCTCCCCTAGAATTTGTCGCCATAAATTCATATCGTCCTATTTCTTCATTAGTCGAAATACGCTTAATATCTGCCGTATATGTTTTTTCAAAAAATGCATTAAATTCCTCCCAAATAGTCTCTACATCATCCGGTGATATTTCAACTTTTGAACGATATTCTAAACCTGTTTTACATCTCTTTCTCTTATCCTTTTCATCAGGCTGGCAGACTTTTGTAGTTCCCTTATCATATATCCAGTCTATATTTTCTAATGCTCTAACTTTGTTTGAAAAAATTTCCTTAAATTCACTAATCTTTTGAAAAAATATTTACATGCCACCTCAAAAATATCTAAATTTTCCATACAAACTATATCCTTTGCAAATCATGATTTCACAAACGTGGATTATTTATCCACTCATAGGCCTCTTCCTCAGAAATCTTTTTATTCAATCTATAAAAATACTTTCCATCAGTTGAAATCTTTCTCTTATCATCAATGACCCGCCAGTTCTCTGGCGAAGCCCCCGGCAAAAGATTTTTCCCATAATAGACATTGCTTTTGTCCCAACCAAAATATCCATCCTTATTAGACACAAAACTTTCAGGATCAGCTTTCTTTAAAATTTTAATCTTACCTTCATAGTTTTCGTAATAAACCTGCTTGCTGTCTTTCGCAAAGCCATAAGGAATATGAAGAATTTCAGAATATTCCTTGCCATCAGTCAATGTAATTTTAATTTCAGACAGCCAAAAACCATCGTCGCACACATCAAAAGTTTTAGGATCTGCTGGTTCAAAACGGCCAGATATAGTCCATACAGTCTTTCCATCAAAAGCATAGCTATAGTTCAAGGCTTTAAATGTCTCATTGTTAGCACCGCGTAGTTTGGTATCATATAGATAACAAGATTTACTATCTTTTGCAAATGTGCCATTAAACACTTGAAAATGTTCTACATCTTTAGAGACAAGTCTATGCCTCCAGTACACTGTTTTTCCATCAGACCAATAATGCAAAATAGCCTTTTCCTCTTGATCATAAAACCTATGGTCCTTGTTAATATCAACGAGTGTATCAAAGTCTATATCAATAATTTTAACTGGTTTAGATTTAGACCCTGCTCTTACGATTTCCATAAATTCCTCCATATTTGTCTTTACCTGCTCAGATACCTAGATAGTTTCTTCTCAAGAAATTCATTCATATCATTGCAAAGCTTCTTTACTTTATTCTGTTCATGGGCATAGTACCAAATTGTTTCTTCATCATGATAAAGCAATAGCTGATCTCCGTCTGCCTCTTTCCAAAACTCTCCAAGAACCAAATATTGCTTCTCTTTTATTTCCATTGAAAACATTTCGTTTAGCACAACTTTTATGCCAGTTGAAAGATCAATGCCGCTTGTGATTAAGAAAAACCTTTGTACTTGTTCAGGAAAGGCAAAACTTAATTTTTCTTCTGCTTTCCGAATTTCCTCTTGTGTAGCACCTTGTTTTATAACGTCATTTTCATCAAGAGATTTCACTAAAGCATTTGTAAACTTTGGATAATGTTCAAACAAATTTGGATGCTCTTCTTTAACCTTCTTTTTCTTTTCTTGCTCTCTTTTTTTCTTACCCTTACAATAGACATCCAGCTCCTCTAAATATTTCTCTTGATACAGATTGCTTTTAGAAAAAGGTAGCCCTTTCCTCTCCAGTATGGCTATGGCTCCTTTTTGGCTTGTTAAAATCGGCACCCAGAGGAAATCATGGTCTTTTGGCTTAAGTCTTAAAAATTCTCCCCTATTTAAAACCTTCTCTAATTCGTGTTCGTGTTTTAGCCACCAATTTTGATAGCTTTCAGGGGTTTCCCTGCCCTCTACCAAGGAAAGTAGCTTCTCATTTATAGTTTTCTCATTCAAATCATCCATGAAAACCATCCTCCTCAGGTCATCTCTCATTAAGATTAAATTTCGCTGTTTCGAGCTTGTCTTTTGATTTTCACCATTCTCTTTCACGGATTGCTTCTTCAACATCATTAGGAATTTCAAACCACTTTAAAATATGAGTCACATCACCACCGATACACTCACGTGCAATTGTTTCAATCTCACTGTCATTTTCTTCAGTTACTTAATCTATTAAATATGACTTTGCATTTTTCAGATTGTCCGACTTCTGTGCAATCTTTTTCAGCCACTTCTTTTTATTAAACTAAAATTGATGTCTTACGCAATCAATCAAAAAGCACGAAAACTCAGGGTATAGTTCTAAACGCAAATCCGGCTTAGATGTTCCTTTTTTTATGCGAGATATCATATCTTCATATTCTGTTTTGTCTTTTTCCCAGTCAGAAATTATTTCTTGCTTTTCTTCTTCACTATCATACTCATCATCTGCTATTGCATCCATTAAAGCCTGATCCAAATATGTTCTATTATGTTCCACAAGTTTGTAAAACTTTTCTTTTTCATTTTTTAGCCACAAAACATAATAATAATGTTCCCAATCAACCGAATAATAATCTGAAATCACTGTATCAAAAAAAGCTAAATACTCATCGTATTCTTCAAGTACGTAATACACATTAAAAATCTCATAATCACCAATGTCATCAGTATTTAAGGAATAATTATCATCTCGACCAGCCTTAACCTGCTTTAAATAATAAATGGACTTTTCTTTATTCCCAAGATATGCCTCACAGTAAGAAATAGCTAGCATAAGATTCATTCGATTAGGATATTTTTTTAATAAATCCAAAAATATTGCTTCAGCCTGTTCATATTCTTTTAGTTCAAATAAACATACTGCGTAGTTGAAACCAGATGTATAACTTTTATCCATATCTTTGGCTATTTCAAAGTATTTTTTGCTTAAGGATATATTTTTTTTGCGTATTATAAAAATCATCTTTATTTAGTTTACACCCATAAAATTCACTAAAATAGTAAAGACCGAGACCAGTGTAGGTTTCTATATAAGGTGATGTAAGCTCATAAGCTTTAGTCAGAAACTCTAATGTTTCCTTGGAATAATCTTCATAAAACCCTAGGTTTGTATAAACCCTTGCTTTCTTGGCATTATCCAATAGTATGCCAAAGCGATCTAAAAAATCTTTTAATACATTAACACAATCACTTTCGCTATCTCTAAGCTCTAACCTTACTGAAGCTAAAGTACATACTACATCAACATCTGAAGGATTATCTTCCAGTCTTTGTAATAGATAGCTTTCCATTATTTCCAGATATGTTTTTGATTTCTCAAAATCCTTCAAAAATGCTTCTTTATATTTGTTTTCATACTTTGTCTTAAGTCCATACCAATAAGCTTTTATTTCGTCCATCAATACGTTCACTACCTTTGAAAATTTCAATTTTCCAGATCGATCATCTGGGATTTATTTGCGAAGAGATTGCATTCTTTCTATATCTTCTGCATATTCTAACAGCTTAACAATGAGTGGATTATCAAGCTCCCATTGGTCAATTATATATTTTGGATAAGAAAGTAGATATGTAGGATTTTTTTCTAATTGCTTAAGTTCAAAAAAAATTTATTTAAGATTATTAATTCCCCATTCATCCAAATCCATCATGTTATTTTTTATCTCATTTTGTACAAGTTCCTGTATTTCTTTATGTTTCATTAAGTCCTCTAAATTTAAATTTTTATAACCCAATAGTCTCATAATCCTCGTATCTAAATTTATAATATCCCATTTGGTATATTTAATTCTTCATAACACCTAATCAATTTATCAAACCATTCATCTCTGTAATTTAAAATAATACTATCGAAAATTAAACCGAAATCATCAGAAACATAGGCTGCTAAATCGTCTGAATTTGAGTTCTCATATGCTATTAAATAAGCCTGTTCTCTGATATGCGTATTGTCAGTTATTTTTACACTATTTTTTAATGCTTTAATTTCATCAAATACTCTTATCCATTCGCTATCAAAAGTTGTGTTATCTCTTCCGCTCAAGATCTCATCAAGATTAAGATTTTCATAATTTATTTTTCTTAAATCATTTATCAACTGTTCCATTTTAATACCTCTACTCAAATTCTAATTTGTTTCCATCTTCCAACCAATCGGAATTATCACTTTAGTACTTAAGTATATAAAATCCCCATACATTATTACTAAATTCACCAGCAGCAAATTTATGAAGTTCATCGTTAATATACACAACATAAATAGGAAACCTACAACTCTGATGATATAGCGGCTCCGTTACTGATACGTATTCCCCTGTTTCATGCCAGTCATACTCAAAAATATTTGTACCAAACAGAATTGCATTCCCTTCCATACCTGTAATTTCATGTTGCCATGTCATTTGTTTGTATTGTTTCAATTTTATTAACTCCTCTTAAAACTGGAATTTGTTAGTCAATATATTATGCCAGTAAATATTTATCAATAAGTTCCGCCAAAACATTTGTGTTTATAATTTCATCATTTAATAAATCGTCATATTCATTTTCTAATTCATCTTGCCGCTCCATAATCCAATCTATATGTTTCTCTGAACAAGCATAATTTTGATAAATAAAATAGTACTCAGCTAAAAGGCAATGTGCTTGAACAAGCGATACAATATCGTCATTCGTTTCAATAACCTTTTTCATGCTACAAACAGCACCATCTATAGCACCCTTTTTTAACTGCATAAAGGCTTTATTTATATATAATTCAGATTTCATATTTTTCCCCTTGTAAACCAATATTTCTTTTCCCACTTTATCGGTTGCCAAAATCTTAACTTTAGTAGTATCAGTATATGAAAAGTCAAATTCTCTAACCGGCAAGATTTTAACTCTGTATTTTAGTTTTTGATCTTTTTTATCATATTTAAATAAAATTTCTTGCCACCATCATTATTAGCTAAATCATGCTTTGTTTGTAAAAAAGAAATTACTTCTTTTTTGTATTCTTCAGGGACATTTTGGATATTTTGATTAATAATATGGACCAAATTTTGATGTGCGATTTTTTTTGGTGTCATTTTTTGCATGCTCATAAAGTATTTCCATTTATCAGGGTAATATTCAAAATGTTTTAAGCGCGGTAAATAGTTAGAAACATAACCTGCAAGTCCTTTTTTATAAGCATTTGATAAAATAAAATTATAAATTTCAGTGGTTTCTTCAAGTTGGTATCTTAGTATCATATTTCCCAAAATAGATATGATATTCAATAGTATTTTTTCATTATCTGAATAATTAAGTGCTATCTGTAAAAGTTCCTCAGCAAATTTGTCATCTTTGAAATACGGAGAATAGTATAATGACATTTCATCTCTAGGTGTTTTTTCAAATAACTTTAGAATATTAACTACTTCTGTTTCTGTTTTCATTTTCCAGTTTTTAATCTCTACTTGAAGTAATCGAATATCATTTATTTTTTTCTTTATCTTGAATGGAATATTTTCACTCATAACTACCTCTTTTGTACAAATTCTAATTTGGTTCTATAATATCTACTTACTAACACATAAGTTCAAGCCACTTTTTTGCATTTTCACAAGTACTATCAATAGGTGTTGTATGATTGTTTGTAAACACTTCCCACTGCCAATCCTCTCCTCCAATACAGCCTAATTTCGTGTATTCTTCAAGAAATTCTGCAAAGGAATTTGCCATTACATAACCATGTAAGTCGCTTCCATCATGACTTAAGTAGACTACTTTTCCATAAGACTCTTTTTCTAAGTCTATAGCTAATAAATCACCATTGTCAATCTCTTGAAATACCAACTTATTGTGAAAAATCTTGTCATACGGATTATCATAATTAGGGTAGCAAATATCTACCAAACCTTTTCTACTTTCTTCAAAAATGGGAATTAAATCTATTCCAAAATGCAAATCACCCGCAAAAATGTTCACCAACTCACTCGGTAATGGTAGTATTTGTTTATCTTCAATATAAATATCCCAAAAAAACTCTAGATGTGATGAAATTTCTTTCAATGCCTGTCTAAATTCTATTGGTAGACTGTAACCTAACTCTTCTTCAAGCTTTAGAATATCTTCTTCTTTTGCAACTTCTTTGCAAACAATTTCTTCTGTAAATCCACCTAATTCTTTTACTCTGTTTCTAAAGAAGTTTATCTAGCCAAGTTTCAGTAGACTATTTCACACCACTCTCTGATTGTAGGAAATTTTTACAAGAGAGGTTACATCTACTTCGCTACTTCGTAGCTCGTACAAGCAGTGTTACGCATTCCTCGGTTCGCTGTCTCCAATC
>ERZ772770.260-NODE-260-length-12189-cov-2.51508_pt1 | contig 12189 bp, 8 predicted proteins | sample MGYA00511361_ERZ772770 | MGnify/ENA primary metagenome ERZ772770 (study PRJEB29015, sample SAMEA2738026) | human oral metagenome | biome: human oral; feature: human-associated habitat; material: saliva | place: China | collected 2251 ... | reverse complement strand
AAAACCTTTGCCCTGCAAACCACCCGAACCGATAGCAATCTCACTCTGATGTACATTATATCCTGCTCCTGCTAAGTCCTCATCTAAGCCTAAAAGTACGTTGATACGCACTCGCTGGTGTGGCTGCATGACTTCATTCAACACATAGTCTGCTGAATAGAAAAAGGCAATTGAACCCAAAGCAAACAATGCTATATAGAAGTAGTTGGCAAAGCGAGTATTCATCGCATTATAGACTAAATAGCCAATAACACATGCCGATAAAACCAACTGTACCCAAACAACGTCAAACGGAATAACAAACTCTGAAAAGAGTAAGGCAAGCCCCGTAATTCCAAAGACATAAGTTAGTAACAAGCGCGTACGTCCTTTATCACCCACATAGACCCACACCATAACTGAGGAGAATATTTGAACAAGTAAAAGGACAACAAACTTTCCTAAGGACGTGGGCGTATCCCACAGCAAAACTTCCTCATACTTTATGCCGACAACAAAATAAATGACCATTGCCAGTCCAGTAAAGAGGAACGCACCAGACATTCCCTCACGATAAAGCATAAGGAAGAAAGAGAAATAAACCAAGGCAGAACCTGTCTCACGCTGGCCGACAATACATAGCATAGGCAGAAAGATAATTCCACACGCACCAGCAAAATGCTTCCAATTCTTAATCGTAAAGCCATAAGCCGACATAAATTTGGCTATTGCTAATGCCGTTGCAAACTTGGCAAACTCGGCAGGCTGCAATCGTAGTGGACCCATAACAAGCCACGAACGTGAACCTTTAATACTATGGGGATTAAAGATTGTAGCAAAGAGAAGAAGCACTAACAAACCATAGATGACATAAGCAAAGGTGTCATAGAAGCGGTCGTCCATCATGAGAAGCACAAAACCCAAGCAAATAGAAGTACCTATCCACACAATCTGCATACCCGAACGAGTTGAAAGTGAGAATATTTCTGTATCGCCATAAGTATAACTCGCACCACAGACACTTACCCATCCAAAGGTGAGCAATGCAATATAGATACCTATCGTCCACCAATCTAATGAACGAAGTACACCTGGTTGTCTGTCTGCTGTATAATTACTTGGCACGGTTTACGTTCTCCTTGCTTTTTTGTTTATCTTTGGATTGAACCTTTGATTTCTCTTTTGGTTGTTCCTTTGGTTTATCTTTTACTTGTTCCTTCGGTTTATCTTTGGGTTGCTCCTTTGGCTTTTCTTTTGCCTGTTCTTTAGGCTTTACCTTAGGTTGTTCCTTCGGTTTATCTTTGGGTTGCTCCTTTGGTTTATCACTAACCTTAGGCTTATCTTTATTTTCCTTTCGTGTATCTTTATTCTTTTCTTTCTCTTTTTCCTTCTTATCGCCTCCCTTGTCCTTGTCTTTTTTCTCCGTCTTAACCTTTGTTTCTGGCTCTACACGGATAGCAGGTTCGTTCTGTGGTTGCTTCTTCTTGTCCTTTTCTTCAGCATTCTTCCTTGCCTGTGCCTCTTTTATCCTTGCTGCTTCTGCTAAGTCTTGCTTTTCCTTTACCTTCTTCAGCGAATCTCTAATAATATTTACACGCTTGATTGAGTCAAGACGAAGTGAGTCTGCACGTGACAAAGGACGCTTGAAAGAATATGAGATATGGCGATTCTGCAGCGCAGTTGCACGAGCCTCATCGCCAGGCGTAAGCTTACCATTAATATATTGCTCTATCATCAGTGAACCAATTGGCACACCAAAGTCAGCACCAAAGCCACCATTCTCGACATAAACAGCAATAGCAATCTTTGGCGTATCAACAGGTGCAAAGCCCATGAACACAGAGTGGTCCTTACCACGGTTCTGAGCTGTACCCGTCTTATCAGCTAATGAGTAACCCGGATGGACCGCACGCGCACAAGTTCCGCCACGTACTGATGAAACCATACCCGCAATTACTTCCTGATAAGACCTCAGATTACCCTTTGTATGGTGCTTCTCCAAATACTTCTTATCGAGTTTCTTTCCTTGAATACTACGTACAACATGCGGTGTAATATAGTAACCACGATTAGCAATTGTAGCACCAAGGTTAGCAATCTGCAATGGGGTAAGGTTTACCTCTCCCTGTCCAATAGAAATAGAAATAACCGAAAGCGGATTCCACGTCTTAAAGGCATTATCATAGAACTTCGCATTTGGAATCATGCCTCGCTTCTCTCCAGGGAGGTCAATACCTAATTTATAACCGAAACCCATTGATACCATGTAATCGCGCCACACGTTCATAGCATCCTCCAAAGACTTATACTTCTTACGATTAGAGAGCATCTGATAAAGTCCCCAACAGTAATAACTATTACAAGAGGTGCTGATTGAAGGTACTAATGAGATAGGAGATGCATGTGCGTGACAACCGACATGAAGTCCTTTGAAGTTAAATCCATGATGGCATGGATAACGAGTAGAATCGTTTACAATTCCTTCTGAATAATAGGTAACAGCCTGTCCGGTCTTAAACGTTGAACCTGGAGGGTATTGTCCCATTATAGCACGATTAAGTAGAGGCTTGGCTGGGTCGAGCGTCATATCTCGCTGGTACTTACCACGCAGTTTACCTATCATCGAACGAGGGTCGAAAGTCGGTGCGGAAACCATTGCTAAGATTTGTCCAGTCTTTGGTTCTATTGCCACAACAGCACCTAATTTACCTTCCATTAGGCGTTCACCAAGTGCCTGAAGTTCTGCATCAAGACCGAGTTGGATATCACGTCCAGGATGTGGGCGTTGGTCATACTTACCATCTTGATAACGACCTTGTATCTGCCGGTGGGCATCAAGTAAAAGAATCTGTACTCCCTTTACTCCACGCAAGTCTTTCTCATACTCACGCTCAACACCCATCTTACCGATATAATCGCCTGGCTGATAGTACTCATCTTCTTCAATATCCCCCTGACTTACCTCGGCAACATCACCAAGGACATGTGCAGCGATAGCTCGCTGATACTGGCGAACACTACGTTTCTGAATATAAAAGCCTGGAAAACGATAGAGTTTCTCCTGAAAAGCACTAAAGTCTTTATCGCTCAACTGACTCAAGAACAATTGTTGTGTGAATCGAGAGTAACCCGGGTTCTTGCTCCTATCCTTGAGATTAGCCATTCGGTTGTTGAAATCAGCCTTGGTTATGTTCAGTGCCTTACAAAACTCAAGTGTATCAAGATGCCCTCTCATCTCGTTGGTTACTACCATGATGTCATAAGCTGGCTGATTATAAACCAGCAGCTTACCATTCCTATCTGTGATAGAACCACGTGAAGGGAACTCTATCTTCTTTAAAAAAGCATTAGAGTCAGCACTCTTCCGATAGTCGTCACTGGCTATCTGAAGAGCAAAAAGACGTATAATATATATCACCACGATGCCTATTGCAACTGCACTAAGCACGAGGCGACGTTTCTCTAAATCGTAATTCTTCATTTCTTATCGCCTCCTTACGTTCTCAACAACAAGAATAAGAATAAGCGTGAGCAATGAACTACCTCCAATACACTGCAACCATTCAATCACATTAAAGAAACTGAACATCTCTAAAGAGAAGAAGGCCACACTGTATATCAAGGTAAGAATAGCCACATACCACGTATATTGCGGTATGCTAAGCGTATCCATACCTGCTTGGAAATTCTCACTACTATCACGAGGAATGAATAGCTGCAATACATAAGGCTGTAAGGCGGCTATTAAAGTCAATGAACCAGCAGCTACACCTGGCGTATTTGAGAAGGTATCAATCGTTAGACCCATTAAAAACGCCCATAAGAGAATAGCCCACTGAGGATAATTACGAGGAAACAGAAGAATAAAATAGATATAAAGCAATGGCGTGGCAACAGCAAACAGATGAATGTGATTAAGTACAAACACCTGAGCCACTGTCAATACAGCAAACCAAAGCAAACGTTTTAGGAAATCTATATTCATTCTTTCTATTCGTAAATCAAAGGGGGATAAGTGGTTCACACCAAAGTAAGAATTAAACTACAAGGTGCGGTTATCCTACCTCCCATCAAACTTAATTATACAGGTAAACAGTTTACTTACTGTACCCTATTCCCTATCTGACTCTCAAGAGGTTTGATAGAATCTTGTGCTGCCTTAATAACTTGACGTTGATCTCGTATAGAAGCATCATCAATCACACAGACATCACGAAGATTGCCAAAATCAGTTGACAGCTGAATCTGAAGGCGATAAGAGAGTCCATCTTCCGAATTATAGACATGCTTGATCTTACCTACCAACACACCAGCTGGGAAAACAGAAGAATATCCACTCGTTACGACACGATCCCCTAACTTAAACTTAGCATGACGAGGAACATCATCCAAGTAAGCTACATCACGCGCACCACCATTCCAATGGAGATAACCAAAATAGTCACGTCCCTGAATAGAACAACTGATATTCGACTTTGAGTTTAGCACTGGGATTACAACAGCATAATGGATACCCGCCATATAGACAATACCCACAACACCATTACCACAGGCAACACCCATATCTTTATGTACACCATCCCATGTTCCTTTATTGATGGTGATAAAGTTATTAGGTTTATCTAACGAATTGGCAACAACCTTAGCTTGTATCAATCGGAACTTTGAAAGGAAACGATACTGTCCCTTATGTAGGAAAGTTGAATCCTTTGTCTTATCATACAGCTGAGCTGATAACTCCTTCACCTGACGCTCCAGTTCAAGATTGCGTTTGGTCAAAGCCTCATTCACCTCACCCATCGTTAGATAAGAGGTAATCTTTGAACTTCCTTCATAGACCAAACCTGCCACATAGTTCGCTGACGTGAACCACACACTGCCCTGATAGTCATTGAATCGGAACAGAAGAACCATACTCAAGACTTCCAGGGCAACGAACAAGAACCAATGCTTGTACTTAGCAAGGAACTCAGTCAGATTGTGCATGAACGTTAATTGTTATCTCATCAAGAACGAGAAACGGTCTACGTTCTTCAATGCAATGCCTGCACCCTTAGCCACACTGTGCAATGGGTCTTCAGCAATATGGAATGGAATATTAATCTTATCAGTCAGACGCTTGTCGATACCACGAAGCAAAGCACCACCACCACTGAGGTAAATACCATTCTTTACGATATCTGCATAAAGCTCAGGTGGAGTATTCTCTAATGCTGAAAGTACAGCATTCTCAATCTTTGCAACAGTCTTATCAAGACAATGAGCAATCTCCTGATAGCATACAGGCACCTCCATAGGAAGAGCTGTGATACGGTTAGGACCATGTACAATGTAGTCCTCTGGTGCTTCATCACCAAGGTCTGTCAAAGCTGAACCTACGTGAAGCTTGATACGCTCTGCCATACGCTCACTGACCTTTACATTATGCTGACGGCTCATATACTCCTGAATATCCGCAGTGAGGTCATCACCTGCTACACGGATAGAGTTATTACATACGATACCACCCAAAGAAATCACTGCAATCTCAGTGCTACCACCACCGATATCAACAATCATGTTACCTTCTGGAGCCTCTACATCAAGCCCCATACCAAGAGCTGCTGCCATTGGTTCAAAGATAAGGTAAACATCACGACCATCAGCATGTTCTGCTGAATCACGAACAGCACGAAGCTCCACTTCAGTAGAACCTGATGGAACACCAATTACCATACGCAATGAAGGCGGGAAGAAACGATTACCGCTGTGAACCATCTTGATAAGTCCACGCATCATCTGCTCACAAGCTGTAAAGTCGGCGATAACTCCGTCGCGCAAAGGGCGGATTGTACGAATATTGGGATGTTCCTTCTCGTACATCATCTTTGCATCACCACCCACAGCAATCATCTTATCTGTGCGACGATCCAGTGCTACTACTGACGGCTCGTCAACTACAATCTTATCATCGCTGATAATAATCGTGTTTGCCGTTCCCAGGTCCATAGCAATTTCCTGGATAAATGAAAATAATCCCATTAATATATGTGTATTTTATAAATGTATATTCTTAACTTAAGTGTACTTATTCTGTTGTGAACCAACTATGGATAGCTGTATCATAGTGGCTACTAACACCGAAAGCACGTTCTGCGAACATCTTACGATCTTCAATATCTGTCTGTGCACCATTTGTATTGAGAATCTGGAGCAATACTGGATACTCTGCCTTACTTGGTACGATGACAACGTCCTTGAAATTCTTTGCTCCTGCACGTATCAGTGAGATACCGCCAATATCAATCTTCTCAATAATATCTTCTGCGCTGGCACCACTGGCCACAGTCTGCTCGAAAGGATAAAGGTCTACGATAACAAGGTCGATAAATGGAATCTCATATTCTTTCATCTGTGCCTGATCACCTTCGTTCTCACGACGAGAAAGAATACCTCCAAAAACCTTTGGATGAAGCGTCTTCACACGACCACCGAGAATTGAAGGGTAAGATGTAACATCCTCTACCTTTTGACATTCATAACCTAATGATTCAATGAATTCCTGTGTACCACCTGTACTAAGGAATTTCACACCTTCTTCGTCTAACTTCTTGAGCAAATCCTCAAGTCCATCTTTGTGAAAGACCGAAATAAGAGCAGTCTTAATTTGTTTTTTACCAGCCATTGTAAAACATTTTATGGATTTGATTTGCAAAGTTACTAATTATAAGCGACTAAACAATATTTTAAATCAAAAAAAAACAAAAGGTTGCCAACTATTTGCTTAAAGTCTAATAAGCTGCAACCTTTTGTTTTATTATGTCTGCTTCAAGTTCTGCTTTCTCAGAACTGAAGGTTGATTCTATTGTGCCAATCAAAGGCATTATTAAGCCTAATCCTTACGCTTAACACCGAAAGCATCTAAGATGCCTTGTATCTCACTGCCAAGTCCAAAGACGCTATTCATCACGCCCTCCTTCGCTCCTCGTACCATATAACGTGCGCAATCACCTTCGAGTCTACCAATACGTTGGCGTTCTACAACAGTATAGTCATGGCGTGAAATCTCACGACGAATCTTACCGAACTTGTCAACGGCTTTACGCCACTTCTTAGCAGTATAGTACTGGCTGTTATCACGCAGTTCGTATGAAAATTTCTCTAAGTCATTAATAGCTGACTCACGTGTTGCACATGAGGTTACCGATAGCATTGCCACAATGAGGGCAAAACCCATAAGCATTTTCTTAACCTTGTTTCTCATCTTTTATAACTTCTAATTTTACAATAATTCTCCCTTTTCTTGGCTTGTATTTATAATGTCTTTCTATTATGAAAGTAATGTCAAATTCCGCCTTTTAAGGGTATTAGTCGTCGCAAAAATAGGAAATAATAATGACTTTACCAACAAAACATCACTTTAGTTTTCATTCTTTTTCTACTTTTTAACTACCTTTGTTCCATGAATTTCGCAGCAACACTCCTTCAATGGTTCAAAAATAACGGACGTTCTCTACCTTGGCGAGAAACGAATGACCCATACGCTATTTGGCTTAGTGAGGTCATTCTACAACAAACACGCATCGCACAAGGTATGAGTTATTGGGAACGTTTCATAGCGCAATGGCCTACTATCAACGACTTTGCAGCCGCCACAGAGGACGAGGTACTAAAGGCTTGGCAGGGCTTGGGCTATTATTCTCGTGCAAGAAACCTCCATACGGCAGCGCAACAAGTAGCAAACTTAGGAGAATTCCCACAGACTTTCAAGGAGTTAAAGCTGCTGAAAGGTGTGGGTGACTATACTGCTGCAGCTATTGCTTCTATAGCTTTTGGCGAACCTGTAGCTGTAGTAGATGGTAATGTTTATCGTGTTCTCTCCCGCTACTACGGTATCAGCACACCTATTGATAGCACAGAAGGGAAAAAGGAGTTTCAAACACTTGCTCAATCTCTTTTGCCAACAAGCGAACCAGCTGATTACAACGAAGCTATAATGGACTTTGGTGCCATTCAATGTACACCATCTTCTCCATCTTGCACAACTTGTCCACTATGCGAAACCTGCGTTGCTTTCCGCGAACAACGTATTAATGAACTGCCTGTAAAAAGCAAGAAGGTGAAACAACGAGAACGTCATTTCACCTATCTGTATATTGAATATGAAGGAGAAATAGCTATCCATCAACGTGGTGCAGGTGATATTTGGCAAGGATTATGGGAACTTCCACAAGCAGAACAGCTTGTTTCGTCTAAAGACTCTATCTGGAAAACAGAAGCGCAACTATTACGAAAAGGAGTAAAACACATTCTTACCCATCAAATTCTCCTTGCAGACATTTACCTTTGGCAGCCTAAGCACCGCCCACAACTGCCCTCAGATTTCATCTGGATAGAAAAGCAAGATCTCGATAACTATGCTTTACCACGGCTAATTGAGGTTTTACTGAACGCTGTTCCAGTCTAAATTCCGCCATCCTTCAGCCATCTATCCCACGGTCCGCTTCTACGAGGCACTGCCTCGTAGCTTTCCCTCCTCTCCTTTTTTCTGTCTTCAAAGAGCCTCTATCGGCTACTTCTTCCCAAAATCCTCATCAATACGAAGCCGATGGGCAACTAAGAATGGGAAGATGCAAACAATCATGACGATAATAAAGAACCAACGATAACCCACCGCCTGCGCCAACGCACCTGCAAAAAGTCCTGGAATCATCATTGATAACGCCATAAAGCCCGTACAAAGGGCATAATGACTGGTCTTGTGTTCGCCCTGACTGAAATAAATCATAAAAAGCATATAGGCACTGAAACCAAAGCCATATCCAAAATTCTCAATAAATACTGCTGCACTGATTGCAATTACGTTATCAGGAAGCATATAAGCTAAATAGACGTAGGCTAAGTTAGGCAATGTAATAGCAGCTGTCATGGGCCATATCCAGCGTTTTAAACCATCACGACTAATCATCATTCCTCCGATAATTCCACCTATCAAGAGGCCTGCCACACCTATCACACCATTCACCGTACCATACTCTATCTCTGAAAGTGCCAATCCACCCTTTGCTTTCGCTGCTTGAAGAAAGAGTTGAGAAATTGGGATAATCAAAGCTTCTGGTAAACGAAAGAGCAAAAGGAAGCAAATAGTAGTCAAAGCCTGCTCCTTTTTGAAGAAGGAGATAAAAGTCTCTCCAAAACTATGAAGTAATTGACTGGCTGACACCTGTTCCCTCTCTGAGTCTTCGGACGGACGAGGAAGTATAAAGCGATGATAAAGGGCGAGACCCATAAAAAGAGCCATTAAACCATAAAACACAAGCGACCAAGCCCACTGAATATCAAATTTCTTATGCAAAAAACCTGCAAGTGCAATCAGTCCACCCTTACCAACAACCATTGATATACGATAGAAGGTTGAACGAATACCTACAAAGAAAGCTTGATCATGCTGATTAAGTCCCATCATATAGAATCCATCAGCACCAACATCATGTGTCGCACTACTGAATGCCAGCAACCAAAAGAAACAGATTGTTCCTTGAAGCCATAACGAGGTGTTAACAGTAAAGGCTACACCAGCAAAAGCTGCACCCACAAGCAACTGCATAATGATAATCCACCAACGCTTTGTCTTAATTAAATCAAGGAATGGACTCCATAGAGGTTTGATAACCCAAGGAAGGTAGAGCCATGAAGTATAAAAGGTTACTTCGGCATCTGACAATCCCATTTGCATATAGACCTGCAGGGATAATACGGTTACGGCAATATAAGGCAAACCCTCAGCAAAATAAAGTGAGGGTATCCATGCCCATGGGCTTATCTTTCTTTCAGTTTTCAATGCTTGTTACGCTTTTGAGTTCTGTTATTGTCATTATTGTATGCAAAGTGTCCTTTCTCCACTACCTACTATCAACAAAACCAATGAGAGATACATCAATCATGTAACCAAAAGAGATAAATAGGTTCAAGCAGGCTATTCAAACACCACTGCAAACTTAGTATTGTGTCTTTTCAAACGATGACAAAGATACATAAAATTAACGAGAAAAAGGAGGGATAGCGCTCACGAATAAGAATTAAAAGATAATTTATATATTAAAGACTAATGATTTTCGTTTTTCTTGAAAGTATGATTGAAATTTTTAGCTTATCTTTGTGAACAGGGGTTATGATTTATTACACTAACATTTACTCCATTTTACATACAGAGAAGTCTGACATAATCAATAAACACGGAATGACTCTAATACACTCTACCCTCTCTATTGGATATAGAGAATCATAGAGTAACACGATAAGGAAGCATGACACTGTCGAAGCTCTATCTACAACTCAAAGTGATATGCTTCCTCTTTTCTATAAATTCATAGTTACAAGCTCTCTCAGAGTTGGAACATCCACAAGAAAATAAATTAAAACCTCAGCTATTTAAGTAGTATATCGCTCCATCTTATACAAACAACTTATTCTTATAGCAGCCAATATTTGTAAACTATTTTCACACAACTCTAAACCTATATATGCTCTTTTGGCTTCTTAAAGACGCCTAATTGAATCGCAAAAGGTGCCCTTTAAGACCCTTACTAACGCCCTTTTGAAGTCTAACTAAGCACCTTTACGAAAACGATTTTGTAACCGACTGATTCAGTGTTTGTTGCAGACTTGCTTTTTTTACGTATCTTTGTCTCGATTTGTAGATATTTTACCCGACGTTTTGTCATTATTTTTCAAACCATTATCAGCAAGCTCTCTAAGTATAAACATGAAAGGGAATTCTGTGTCGAAGAATAAAAATTGGTAGTTGAAAGTCCTGCTATGTTTTATAGAACATTAAGGTTATTACGTTAAAACTATAAGGTAAGTGTCCAAACTTTTAATAAAGGAAGCAAAGAAAGGGCGACAGTCATTACGACCATCGCCCTTATATCTAATGATTGTTTCAGATAATTACATACCCAAAGCCTTCTTAGCGCCTTCATTGTTAGGATTAACCTTCAGCACCTTGTTGAAGTACTCGTCAGCAAGTGGCTTATTACCCTTCTTTGAGTAATAGTAGCCAAGACCATAGTAAACGTTCTCCAAGTAGCTCTTGCTATCCTCATCAAGAGTTGGTTTAGCCTCTTCATAAGCAGCCACCTTCTGATAAATCTCAGCTACCTTATCTGGATCATTCATCAACTGAGCCACGTTGGCCTGATTCAACCAAACCCAATCAGAGATTGTTGGGAACTTAGCAACCATCTGCTCGTAAACATCAAATGCCTTTGCAAGAACAGCATTCTTAGCAGCACGATCTGTCAAGCCCTCAGCCTTAGTAACGTATGTGTTAGCAAGTGTTGCCCAGTCATTGTTAGTTGCTTTCTTACTCTTTGAAAGATACTCCTGCTGAACCTCAAGTGCCTTATCATCATTACCCTGTGCAGAGTAGATAGCAGCCAAAGTCTTTAATGGCTCAACATTGTTCTTATCAGCCTCAAGTGCCTTGTTAACAGTGCTGATAGCCTCGTCATACTGCTGAGCACCACAGAGTGCCTTTGCATATACATCGTAGTCGTTAGCTACCTTCTTACCAGAACCGGCAAATACTACCTTACCGTAGTTGATAGCAGAAGCATAATCCTTCAACTCTACAGATGCCATCATTGCAATACGGCTCAAGTACTCACTGTTAGGGAACTTCTGCAAGCCCTGCTTTACAACATCCAAAGCTCTCTGATAGTCCTTTGTAATGTAAGCAGCAAAACCATAGTTATAGAAGTTGTCCTCAGACATATTAGCTGGATTAGCCTTTGCATACCACTCTAATGCCTCCTTGTACTTGCCATCACCAAGCATAATTTCAGCTGCAGTTGCCTCTACTGGATAATCTGGCTTAACTTTACGAAGTTCCTCAAGTTTCTGAACAGCAACCTTAGAGTTAACATGACGGAAAACCTTTGCATAACGCTCGTAAGCTGTTACGTTCTGTGGATCAACAGTAATTGCATTCTGATACTGTGTTGCAGCCGCACCAGCATTACCAATAGAATCCTTAAGAGCAGCAATATCGCCCAAGAGGACATAAGCTAAACTACCCTTGTATTTCTTATTATTGATAACATTGTTTGCAATCTCTGTTGCTGCATCATAATTACGCTGCAAAAGATATACATTACCCAAGGCAACAATAGCCTCTTCACTCTTCTTGAAGTTCTTCTGATACTCCTTAATAAGATCCTTTGCTGCCTT
>ERZ772770.259-NODE-259-length-12192-cov-3.0529_pt1 | contig 12192 bp, 9 predicted proteins | sample MGYA00511361_ERZ772770 | MGnify/ENA primary metagenome ERZ772770 (study PRJEB29015, sample SAMEA2738026) | human oral metagenome | biome: human oral; feature: human-associated habitat; material: saliva | place: China | collected 2251 ... | reverse complement strand
GCCTTCTGGTTGTCCTGAGCAGTCTGCTGGATCTTGTTGTACATATCCTGCAAGTTCTTCTCAGTCTCAGCCTGCTTTGTAGCATTCATAGTGCTCTTAGACTTGTCGTATGCCTCTGCCTGACGCTGCAATTCTGCCTGCATGTCTTCGAGCTGCTTCTGATACTCCTTACCCTTAGCTTCCAACTTACTCTGAACAGCTGTAGCCTCTGGAAGTGACTGGAGGAGAGCCTGTGAGTCAAGGTGACCAAACTTCTGTGCGAACAATGTCATTGGTGCACAGAGCATCAACATCAAAAATAACTTTTTCATTTCTTTTTATTGTTTAATTGTTTATTAATTTACTTTTTATCTGCGGTAATAGTATTCTTAGGGTCCTTAGGACTCATAGGATTGCTATCCCTTACTGATAAGAATATCCTAACTTCTGCAGTACCTCATTACTAATATCCACCTTTGGCGAACCATAGATAATACCCGCTGCATTGCTTGAACGGTCAATAACCAAGCTATATCCACGCTGGTCGGAGATATCCTTTACAGCGTTGTAAATCTCGTCCTGTATAGGAGTAATCAGACTGGTACGCTTCTTAAAGAGCTCCCCCTCTGGGCCGAAGTACTTACGTTTGAGGTCGGATGCCTGCTTTTCCTTTGCCATGATAGCCTCCTGCTTCTTCTTCTTCTGGTCCTGAGAAAGGAAGACTACCTCGTTCTGATAGTTCTTATACATCGTAGAAGCCTCTGTGTTGAGAGCCTCAACCTCAGCCTGCCACTTCTTACTTACCTGATTTAACTGCTCATTTGCACGCTCGTAAGCTGGCACATTCTTGAGGATATACTCCATATCAATCAGCGCAAACTTCTGTGCAGAAGCTGTTAAAGGTAAAAGAGTAAATAGGTAAAGAGGTAAAACGTATCGCAATACACTCTTAAAAATATTCTTCTTCATCTCTTTTATTTCATAATTCAAAATTCATAATTCATAATTATGATTACCGATACTCACTTAATTTATTGCTGCAAGCAACTCGTTCACTCGTCAACTTGTCTACTCGTCAACTAAACTAAAAGTTCCTGTTCACGTCGCAAGTAACTTGTCAACTCGTACACTTGTCAACTCGTTAACTAAACTAAAACTCCTGTCCAAGGATGAAGTGGAACTGGCTACCGCCCTTTGTACCAAATACCTTGTCGAAGCCGTAAGCCCAGTCAATACCCATCATACCCACCATTGGGAGGAAGATACGAACACCAAGACCAGCAGAACGCTTCATGTCAAATGGATTGAACTTACTTGTCTCTGTCCATGCGTTACCTGCCTCAACGAATCCAAGACCATAAATGGTTGTATTACCCAAGAGGAATGGATAACGAAGCTCCAATGAAAGACGGCTGTAAGCATAACCCTCGGCACCGTATGGAGTGAGTGAACCGTTCTCATAACCACGAAGACCAATTGTCTCCTCAGCGTAACCAGTAGAGTATCCACTCATACCATCACCACCCATGTAGTAGGTTTCAAACGGACTTTTCTTGTTTTTATTGTAACTTCCCAACAAACCAAACTCAACACGGGTCATCAAGACGAAACATTTCTGACCACTTGTAAGGGCTGTAAAGGTGCGAGCCTTGAACTTCCACTTATGATACTCAACCCAACGATACTTCTCCTGCTGCTCCTGTGAGTAGGTTGGAGAGTTGCGGTCGTTTGCCAAGTTTGCATAGTCCTTACCGTCCCACTTAGACCATGGTGGAGTAATCGTCAATGATACCGAGAAGTCAGAACCACGACGTGGGAAGAGTTGGTTATCTGTTGACGTACGATTAAGCGCAATGTTGAGATTCAAGTTGTTCGCTGAACCATTCGACATAATGAAGTAACGCCAGTTACGCAACATGTAACGCTGGTACTGTAGCTGGAGTGACAAGGTGAAATAGTCATCAGGCCAGCTAAGACGCTTACCCCAACCAGCATAGACACTCAAGAGTTTCACATACTTGTCTGGGTCATAATAGTTCTCGTAGCTATTGTAATTGTAGTTACCATAACCGTAACGATAGTTGTTATAGTTATTCATGTAACCACTGTTATAATAGTTGCTTGATACGTCTGTCTGCTTTGAATACGACATACCCACATTGAATTGGATAGGACGCTTGCCGCCCAACCAGTTGGTTGAGTACTGTGCATTGTACGACTGATAGTAAGTACCGTTGGTCTGTGCACCCAATGAAAGTGTTTCACCATCACCGATAGGCAAGATACCACGATGCTCACGATTCTTACGGAAGAGGTTTGCCATAGAGAAGTTATTCAACTTCAAACCGACACGACCAATAACACCCGTCTGACCCCAACCAAGTGAAAGTTCAACTTGGTCGTTTGACTTCTGCTTGAGGTTATAGTTGATATCTACAGTACCATCCTCATAGTTTGGCTCTGGTACTGGGTTGATTGCTTCTGGGTCGAAGTGTCCCATTGAAGCCAACTCACGTGCAGAACGCTGGAGTGCTTCCTTAGAGAAGAGGTCACCTGGCTTTGTACGCAACTCACGACGTACAACATTCTCATACAGACGGTCATTACCATTAATCTTCACACGATTGATACGTGCCTGCTGTCCCTCAGTGATACGCATCTCAAGGTCAATAGAGTCGCCGACAATATTCACCTCTGTTGGTTGAAGGTTATAGAAGAGGTAACCATTATTCCAATAAGCATTACCCACAGCATCCTCATCCTGTGAAAGACGCTTATTCAAGTAAGTCTGGTTGTACACGTCGCCCTTCTTCATGTCCAATAGACGTGACAGATAATCAGTTGTGTAAACAGTATTACCTACCCATTTGATATTACGGATATAATACTTCTTACCCTCATCTACCTTTACATAGACATTAACGTGCTTTGGATCAACGTTCCAAACGCTATCCTTCAAAATCATAGCATCACGATATCCATATTCGTTGTACTTCGTGATAAGGTTCTTCTTATCCTCAGCCCAACGCTCAGGAGTGAACTTCTTTGACTTTAAGATATTAGAAAGCTTACCAGCCTCATGGGTTTTAGCAAAGGCACCCTTGCTAAACATGGTTCCTTTAATCTTCTTTTCGCCCAACTGGTTGTCGCCATCAATGATGATAGAGCGCACCTTCAGTTTCTCCTTCTTATCTACATCGATATCAAGGATAACCTGATTCTTAGCTGCTACATCGTCACGCTGACGGATGAAGACCTCAGCATTCTTGTAACCCTTGTCTTCAAAGTACTTCTTTGCAAGTATCTTCGCACGGTCAATCATGTTAGGCGTAATCTGTCCACCCTTCAAAAGACCGAGTTTCTTTTCCATATCCTCACGCTCTGTCTTCTTCAATCCATTATAGTTAATGGTAGAGATACGAGGACGTGGTGCAAGGTATATCTTCAGATAGATATTATCTCCCACAATAGAGTCAGCCAAGATGGAAACATCAGAGAAGAGTCCATGCTTCCAATAACGCTTCACAGCATCTGTGATAGCCGTACCCGGAACCTCCAACTCCTGTCCAACAGCGAGTCCTGAGATACCAGTGAGGACATAATCCTCATAGCCCTCAATACCAGTAACGGTCAGTCCTGCCAACTTGTAAGTCTTAGGAGTACCTGAATATGTGATATCTGGGTTTACAATCTTCTGCTGTGCACTCATCGTGAGCGAAACTCCAGAGAGTGCAAGGAGCATCAACACCTTATTTATTTTAGTCATCTATCGCGTAACTTAATTGTTTTCGTTTTCTTCTACTTGTTTCTCTGTCTTTCCAAAACGACGTTGTCTGCTCTGGAAACTTACTATGGCTTTCTGCAAATCCTGCTCATCAAAGTCAGGCCAATAGGTATCACAGAAGTATAGCTCAGAGTAAGCTATCTGCCATAAGAGGTAATTGGAGATGCGAAGCTCACCACCCGTTCTAATCAAGAGGTCTGGGTCAGGCATGAAGTTAGTCTCCAAATGCTCGCTAATCATCTCTTCCGTAATCGTTTCGGGACGCAAAGGCTCAGTACTATTTGCCTGATGTTCTGCGACAATCTCCCTCATTGCTTTGGCTATCTCCCAACGTGCACTGTAGCTAAGAGCCACAACCATTGTCATTGCAGAGTTCTTTGCTGTATGCTCCTCCGTCTCACGCAACTTCTTCTGCACTTCTTCTGGCAGACGTGTCATGTCACCAATAACACGGAAACGCACATTATTCTTCATGAAGATTTCATCTTCCAAAGACGTAAGCACAAGGCCCATCAACGCAGCAATCTCATCCGTAGGACGATTCCAGTTCTCTGTTGAGAAGGTATAGAGTGTGAGAAACTTCACACCCAATCGTACACACTCTGATGTTATGCGTCGAACGGTATCCACTCCTGCCTGATGTCCGTAGGAGCGTGGCTTATTGCGTTCTGTTGCCCAACGTCCATTACCATCCATTGTAATGGCAATATGCTGGGGTATTCGTGTCATATCTAATTCTTCTGCCATATCTTTTGAAGAGATAAACCTATGTTTTGTTCTGTACAGCACATACGTCTGCACGCTTTAGACATTACCTATATATAATAGGTGGAAACTAACTTTCCTTACTCGTCCTCGTTATGACAAGTCTTACACTTTGCCATGAAACTATAAGAGAACGTCAGTTGTAGGGTTGAATAGCTGTCCGTATTCTTAAAGAGTCCGCTACTCTTAATGCCGTAGGGGTCTTTCTGTCCGTCTAACTCATCGCTGAGCGAGAAGTGTAACGCCCATTCCAATCCTACGTTCATTCGTTCACTCACCTTATACTTCACACCCAATCCGATTGGAAGATTGGCTGTAAGCACCGACTTGCGGTCGCCACCTTTAATATTGACATAGGTGGCACCCAATCCTATCGTTGCGTATGGCGACAAGCGCTGTGCACCACGATAGTCACGACCCGTACCGTATGGCAGGAAGTTATATTCGTATGCAAAGCCTACATCAACCAATGAATTGTCGAATGTATAGGGAGCCGAAGCAAAACGTGGATAGTAAGTCTTGACATCAGCTGATGAACCTTTCATCTTTCCAAACGATACGTTCATCTTTAATCCCATATAAGGACTGAGATTATATCTTGCCAGCACCGTTCCCATCGGCTGAAGGTCTTTGAACAACGACTCATTAAAATCGCCTAAGTAACCCATCATACCGACACCAGCGCCAATCTCCATCTTATACTCCGGCTCCGACTGCGCCCATAGAGGCGTAGCAGCAAGGAAGAGGAGGAGGTTGACGAAGATACGTTTCATTGTAGTCCTGTTTGAATAGCTTATTCAGCCAATCGACTAAGGTTCAATGCCCAGCCTACTCGATTGAGTCTACCACGCCAAACCTTTGTACCACTGATTACCCAGAGGTATTCGTCGCTATCAACTGTTGCTGTAAAAGCCGTTGCAGCTTGTATGTCTGTTGGATAAGTAAAGCTCTTATCGCTCTTCCATGTGATACCACCATCACGAGAGAGAAGCATAGAAGCCAACTTACCACTATTATCAACGCCCAATGCAAGGGCTGCCTTATCATAGTTTACAACCGAAAGACTCTTGTAAAGAGGGAGCTGGAACTTATCGGCATTGCTCTCTACATAGCTCCATGGCTCATTCTGACGATAAGATAGTTTCGTCCAAGAAACATTCTTTGTGCCACTTGCCAATGTACCAACAAGCTGAACACGATACAAGTCAGATGTAACTGCTGTAAGCGAAGAATTGATATTGTTTGCTGGAAGGAGCGATGCGTTGCTATCTAATGACTCGTTAGTCCAAGTAACACCATTGTTCTTTGAAGCCAACAACGTACCTGACGTTGATAGCGCAAACAACTCTGCTGGCGATGCTGCCACCAACTGCTTCAAACTGCTGTTTGTAGCCACCGTGGTCCAGTTGCTGCCATCTGTAGAGCTATAAACCGTACCATTGTCTATAACGAAAAGCTTAGTGCCCTGCACTGCCACACTCTTATAAGCATTTGCAGTAAAGGTCTTGCTGAGCTTTGTCCAACTATTGCCATTATCCTTTGACGCAGCATAAACAACAGTCTGACTGCCATTCGCACCAAAGACAAACACCTTGCTACCCGCACTAACAGCCTTCATTGCTGTAAACGAAGCGAAGTTGCTATTCGCTTGCAGTGTCTGCCAGCTAAACACGTTGCCCTTCTGCTTATGAACATTCACAGAAACCTTGTAATCTCTGTACTCACTTCCCTTGTTTGAATAAACACGGAAAGTACGTGGAGTGCTGAAGTCAATAGAATCATTGCTGTTGTAATAAGTGAACTTCTCCTCTGTAGTTGACTTGATAACAACTGTTCCGCTATTCTTTGTCACAATCTTAGCCAACGCACTTGCTGGCTTCGTACCGTATGGCAAAGAGTCAGGGTTATAAATCAAGCCTTGTGCCTGATCGATATAGAACTTAACCTTAGCACCATTAAAGTTGCCCGTATAAGTACTATCGCTGCCATTCTTAGCAACGGTATCACGCACTTGCTTTAATTGTCCCAAAGAAAAGCTCAAAATAGCCGTGTCTTTGTAACTTACACTATTTTTCTCGTCGTCGTCCTTAAGACAAGATGTCATTGTCAAAGTAGCCACCATTAAAGCTACGAGAGTATATATCTTATTACGCATCAGATACTAATAATTGAATTTAGCTGCAAATTTAATCAGAATTCTTCAGAATCAACGTCTTTGACGAGGTTAATTATGTAAAATATCGAAAATAACTGCGTTTTTTTAAGTTTGTTTAGTAAGTATTGCCAAAGTAACGATAAACTTGAAGAAAAATAACCAATAAATCACATCTGATAAGCTTCTGCTATCTTCCTTACCTTCACATGAACTTTCCGATTTATACGATTACCTTTTCACACGTCTTTTCTCGACTTAAAACCTTATCTCTCTTCTACTTTTCTACGCCTTTATTTGTCTACTTATTTTAAATTACATCACACCACCATTTGCCCTCATTGCGAAAAAATCGTATCAGAAGCAAAAAAGACTCTAACAATACCGAAAAATAGTTTTTATTTGTTACTTTTGCTGATATAATAACTAAAAATATGAATACATCAAAGAAGATAACAGTACAGAAATATCTGTGCTGATAGGAAATGAGAGCGACTACATTTGCCTAACAGATATGGCACATTTCAAAGACAAAGAAAGGACGGATTATGTCATAAAGAACTGGTTACGCACAAGAAGCACAATAGAAAATTTGGGAGCATGGGAACAGCTTTACAACCCAAATTTTAATCCCACCGAATTCGATGGGTTTAGAAATAGCGCAGGATTAAACTCATTTACTCTAACCGCAAAGCAATGGATACAAAAGACAAATGCGATAGGTATTATGTCTAAGGCTGGCAGGTATGGTGGAACTTACGCACACAAGGATATAGCCTTTAATTTTGGCATGTGGCTAAGTCCTGTATTCCAACTTTACATTGTAAAGGAATACCAGCGGTTAAAAGAACAAGAGAGCGATCCGCTTTCGTTAGAGTGGAACGCAAAGCGAATACTATCCAAAACCAATTATACACTTCATACTGATGCTATTAAAAACGTGATTATTCCTAAAATGGACATTAATGCTATCTAGCATGGGATTATCTATGCAACTGAAGCTGATATGCTAAATATAATTCTCTTTGGGTGTAAAGCAAAAGAATGGGCTCAGGCGAACCCGAATTTGGCATCTAAAGGAATGAATATTAGAGAAACCGCAGGCATTAACCAATTAGTAGTATTATCTAATATGGAATCTGCTAATTCAGAAATGATAAAGCAAGGAGTATCAAAAAAGCAACGTTTTGAAATTCTCCATAAAATGGCAAAAGAACAGTTAAAGCTACTTGACACGAATAATATAGAACAAAGATTTAGAAAGATCTTACCTGATAGCACAAAGAAAATAGAGTAATTAGTATCGAAATAGTTTACACATTTAAGGAATTATATTCGTCTTAAGAGTCTACTGCTACTCAAATAAATATCTATCGTAACTCATCCTACTTCTTTCAGTCAACGTAATGATGCCTCGCACATCTTGTGCGGAGCGTCCGCACAGGTCGTGCGGAGGCTGAACACGAGTGGTGCGGACTACTCAACACATTAGCCATAATCCCCATTAGAAGTTTGATAAGCAGATGAAAACAATAAAGCAAGCCTACAACATGATAAACCATACTGAAAAGCTGAGGGAAGTGGAGGTCACTTAAGTTTAGAACTTTGACGTAATATCACACAGAGAGAAGGAGAACACAGAGAAGTATAAAAAAAGCGATGCAAGTCACGGAGGCACTGTCGGTGTATAGAGAAACAGAGAGCATTTACTTTTTTGAGATTTATACACAAGGCATTTACCCCAAAAGGCATCAGGACTCTGTACGCTTCGTCTCTGTCGCTCTGTGTGCCATCGACACCTCAGTGCATTGTGTTTAGCTCCGTCCTCTCAGCACCTCTGTGTGCCTTATTATGTAAAAATCTCAGTTTAACACTCCACATTTCGAATAATCCATAACTTTACCAAAACAAACTTTGCTGTCACTCCTGTCACTCAAAACTACCACTTAACTCACTAATAATCAGCACAATTACACAAAGTGTTAAAAGTGACAGCAAAACAAAATTAAAATTATTGTAGTAATAGTACGTAATATTTCTACCTAAAATTAGCAGTCTTATTATTCTATATTGCAGCAGAACAAACAAAAACTCCCACCCGTATTGCTACGGATGGGAGCTATTATTATCTATTCAGAAATATTCCGAAAGAATTAGAGCTGTGGACCAGCTGCTACGAGAGCCTTACCAGCCTCGTTTGTCTCGTACTTCTTGAAGTTCTTGATGAAACGAGCTGCGAGGTCCTTAGCCTTCTCATCCCACTGAGCTGCATCAGCGTAAGTGTCACGTGGGTCGAGGATATCAGTTGCAACACCTTCGAGCTGTGTAGGAACAGTGAAGTTGAAGTAAGGAATCTGCTTTGTTGGAGCAGTATCGATAGAGTGGTTCAAGATAGCATCGATGATACCACGTGTATCCTTAATAGAGATACGCTTGCCAGTACCATTCCAACCAGTGTTAACCAAGTAAGCCTTAGCACCGCTCTTCTCCATCTTCTTAACAAGCTCCTCAGCATACTTTGTTGGGTGGAGCTCCAAGAATGCCTGACCGAAGCAAGCAGAGAATGTTGGAGTTGGCTCAGTGATACCACGCTCTGTACCAGCCAACTTAGCTGTGAAACCAGAGAGGAAGTAGTACTTAGTCTGCTCTGAATTCAAGATAGAAACGGGAGGCAATACACCGAAAGCGTCAGCTGACAAGAAGATTACCTGCTTAGCATCTGGACCCTCAGATACAGGAGCCTGAATGTTCTCAATGTGGTAGATAGGATAAGAAACACGAGTATTCTCAGTTACGCTCTTATCGTTGAAATCGATCTTACCGTTAGCATCAACAGTTACGTTCTCGAGGAGAGCGTCACGCTTGATAGCCTTGTAGATATCTGGCTCAGACTCCTTGTCAAGGTTAATAACCTTAGCATAGCAACCACCCTCATAGTTGAAGACACCATTGTCATCCCAACCGTGCTCGTCATCACCGATGAGCTTACGCTTTGGATCGGTAGAGAGAGTAGTCTTACCTGTACCAGAAAGACCGAAGAAGATAGCTGTGTTCTCACCGTTCATGTCAGTGTTAGCAGAGCAGTGCATAGAAGCAATACCCTTCAATGGCAAGAAGTAGTTCATCATAGAGAACATACCCTTCTTCATCTCACCACCGTACCATGTATTAACGATTACCTGCTCCTTAGTTGTTACGTTGAACATAACGCAAGTCTCTGAGTTAAGACCGAGCTCCTTCCAGTTCTCAACCTTAGCCTTAGAAGCATTGTAAACAATGAAGTCTGGCTCCTGCTCGAGGTCAGCCTCGCTTGTAGGACGGATGAACATGTTTGTTACAAAGTGAGCCTGCCAAGCAACCTCAACGATGAAACGAATCTTCATACGTGTGTCAGCATGTGTACCGCAGAAACCGTCAACAACGAAAAGACGCTTGTTAGACAACTCCTTCTTAGCGATATCCTTAACAACTGTCCAAGCCTCCTTAGAAGCACGGTGGTTGTCATTGTGGTATTCCTCAGAATCCCACCATACTGTATCGTGAGAGTTCTCATCATCAACGATGAACTTATCCTTAGGAGAACGACCAGTGTAAATACCAGTCATTACGTTTACTGCGCCAAGCTCAGTTACCTGACCTCTTTCATAACCCTGAAGGCCTTCTTTTGTCTCCTCTTCGAACAATAAGTCGTAAGATGGATTGTAAACAACTTCTGTTGTACCTGTAATACCGTACTTCTCAAGTACGCTCTTATCAAACTTTGCCATTTCTTATAAATGTATTTAGTTGAAAATTGATTTAGACTCTTTTTTGTGTCTTATCTACAAAGACACCGCAAAGGTAATATAATTATTAAGTTCAAACAAAAAATAGCGAAGAAAAAGTATCAAAGTATTTACTTAGAAGGTTAAAGAAATAAAAAAAACAACAAGCATGGCTATATTTGCAAATCAGACTTAGCAAAACCTCAGATTTATTTCTTAATTTTGCCGAAATTTTGTAGAGCAGGTTGCTAACTTGCTTATCTATAACACCTAAGATAGAAAAATGGACATCATTAACTTTTCAGAGCAGAACTCTATCATCAATCAGTATTTAGCTGAAATCCGTGATAAGGATTATCAGAAGAATCGCTTGCTCTTCCGCAATAATGTTATGCGTATCGGAGAGTTCGAAGCTTTTGAAATCTCAAAAACATTGAACTACGAACCAAAGGATGTTGTTACTCCGTTAGGTACGGCTCAGGTAAATGTACCAACTGATAAGATTGTTTTGGCAACTATTTTCCGTGCTGGATTGCCTTTCCATAATGGCTTCCTTAACATCTTCGATCATGCTGGTAACGCTTTCGTTAGTGCTTATCGTGAGTATAAGGACGAAGACCATCATGAGGTAGGAATCCACGTTGAATATCTTGCAACACCAGACATCAACGGTAAGACACTTATCATCGCTGACCCAATGTTGGCTACTGGTGGTTCTATGGAACTTGGCTACAAGGCTATCCTCTCAAAGGGTACACCTCGCCACGTACATGTTGCCTGCTTGCTGGCTACACCAGAAGGTATTGCACATATCCGTAAGACCTTCCCAGAAGACTCAACAACCATTTGGTGTGCAGCTATTGATGAAGGATTGAATGAGCATAAGTACATTGTTCCTGGCTTCGGTGATGCTGGTGACTTGTGCTATGGTGAGAAGTTATAATATCTCCTTAATACAACAAAGGACGATAAAAGTGAGATGCTTTTATCGTCCTTTGTCTTTTTATGTAGTTTCTCCTACTTATACCTTAGATGCGATATGCCTTCTATAAACATCTAAGTGCGATCTTTGTAATACATCACTGATATGGCTCATACGCTGCTTCTGGCTCATATCAGTATCATTTTGATGATTATCCTCTTGCATCATAATTCGGCCATTGCCCTCAACTGGCAGGAACTCATACCACTCCACTGGTACATCATGCCATGACCCATCACCGCCATATTTACTAATATAAGACATACGATGTTCTGAACGGAAGCCGTAAGCCGTAACATTTATCAGCGTACTGCCATCTCCTTGTGCCGCAGAAGAAGTCTTCATAATACAAGGAGTCACACAATTAGGATGCTGGAAATTCTCCTGTCCCCAGAAGTTAGCCAATGCTTCATGCTCCCAGAACGAACTCTTCTGCTCCATGTCATGTCCGTAAATATCCTTCTGTGGTCGTATCTGCTGATACATCGGTACACACAACAAGGGAGCGAAACTAAAGTAGATAGCACGAAAGTATCTCGCATTGATTTCGTAAAAGTCTTTCTTAGCCTTCTCAAAGTCAAAACTACGATACTGAGCAGGATTCATATCGAGGTCTAACATTTGTAGATGTTCTGGCATGATAGTGTTTATCATGTAATGCTTATCGAAATCAAAGTCATCACCATAACCCTCTTTATCGTCCATCAGCAATGCCATCATACTCTGTTGTGCCAATGGCGTAAAGAGTAAAGCATATTGCTGATTG
>ERZ772770.257-NODE-257-length-12226-cov-6.80437_pt1 | contig 12226 bp, 10 predicted proteins | sample MGYA00511361_ERZ772770 | MGnify/ENA primary metagenome ERZ772770 (study PRJEB29015, sample SAMEA2738026) | human oral metagenome | biome: human oral; feature: human-associated habitat; material: saliva | place: China | collected 2251 ... | reverse complement strand
AGGCACTGGGTTTTGGTCCCAGCATTCGCAGGTTCGAATCCTGCCGTCCCAGCCATAAGAGCCTTTTGACAAGTTTACGAGCTTATCAAAGGGCTCTTTTAGATTGGAGCCGGTTTTTTGTCCAATTAGAGGTTGAACTAACAATGCGATAAGAGTCTTCTAACTGCCTAGTTTAATTATTCTCCCTGATGTTGGATATTTGCTAGTTCTTCGTTATAACATTAGTCATTTTTCGTTATATTACTGCGGAGTAATTATTTTATAATTTTTGTTACTTCTTCGTTCATTTACTTCTTTCTAACACCTTATATTATACCATTTGATGATAAGTATTGATTAGTGTTGCTAGGTGCTTTGTGGTATAATTGAAGAGTCTAATTCATAATATTAATCGCAAGTAAATGTTTATGCGTTGTCAAAAAACGGCACCGCATAAGCATTAAGGCAACGCTTTACTTGTGACATGGATTAGACACCTTGCGGTGTCGTTTTTCGTTATGACACCACTATAAACGAAAGGTGTCTAATGGCTATATCATCACTACAGAGGGCAAAAACTGCTAAAAACGATGAGTTTTATACTCAGTTAAAAGATATTGAAAACGAACTAAAACATTATAAAGACCAGCTAAAAGATAAGGTGATTTTTTGCAATTGTGATGACCCTTTTGAAAGCAAATTTTTTAAATATTTTGCGATGAATTTTAAGGCTTTAGGGCTAAAGAAGCTAATTACTACTTGCTATGATCCGAGCCCAGTCGCTAATAAAGAAATTCAATTATCGTTTTTTGGTGATAATAAGGAAATAAAGCACAATAATAAAAATCGCAATAAAGTTGTTTCCAAGGCTTACAAAATTGAGCTTGATAACATTGCGGATATGGATGGCAGTGGCAACATCAATATTTTAGATACTAAAGAAATTTTGCTCCGAGAAAAAGCCAAATTAGACAGTGGCAAAAAGTCTAAAATCTTGTCGTATCTTGATGGCGATGGCGACTTTAGAAGTGCGGAATGTGTAGAGTTACTAAAAAGAGCCGATATAGTAGTAACGAATCCGCCCTTTTCGTTATTTAAGGAATTTTTAGCACAGATAGTAGAATTTGATAAGGAATTTATTGTCATAGGAAACACTAATGCATTAACTTACAAAGAAGTTTTTAAATTGTTTCAAAAAGATAAAATCCGAACAGGATATACTAATTTTAATGTAGGTATGTTTTTTGAAGTGCCTGACACTTTTGATAAATATCACCATGTAGATGAAAACACAGGGAGAAAAATCGCTAGAGTTTCAACGTCTTGTTGGTTTACGAATTTAGAAGTAATGAAACATAAAGAAACTATAACTTTATATAAAAAATATTCCCTTGAAGAATATCCTAAATACGATAATTATGACGCAATAAATGTAAATAAGTATACTGAAATTCCATATGATTATAATGGAGTAATGGGAGTTCCTATAACTTTTTTAGATAAATTTAACCCTAATCAGTTTGAGATATTGGGACAGATGGTAACTACAAAAGTTGACGATTATAATTTTGGCTATCCTTATATAAATGGTAAAAAGATATATGCAAGAGTTTTAATTAAAAGAAAGGTAAAGAATGAATAAGCTTGAATCTAAAGCTGATATTGATATTAATGACATGATTAGATGTGCAAATGAATTTCATATAATCAGCCAAAACAAAAAAACTTTTATACCAAATTTTGCTATCTTGGCATTTGCTTGTGAATTATACATGAAAACAATTTTGTTTTATCATACTAAAAATTTTCCTAAAGGGCATGATTTAGGGCGTTTGTACATAGAGATTTCTAAGCATTTCAATAAGTCGGAGTTTATTAAGATTTTTGCCGAACAAATGCGAAAACTTTTTGATGATTATAGTATAGAAAGCTCGGAACAATCTTTAATAGAAACTTTACATAAAAACAGTAATATGTTTGAAGATTGGCGTTATCTTTTTGAAAAAAAGATAGATAAGCCCTACGCTGTTCATGGTTTTTTGCTTGAGCTGTCTGAGGCTCTGAGACTATATGTCGATAGGTTTATAAGAAAGGAACAAAAATGAAAATCGAACTCAAGCAAATCACTATCGGTGAAGTCGTCAAAGGATATCAAGATAACCTAGAAGCTGGTGTAGTCGGCTATGATGGTAAATTAGACATTCGTCCGCCATATCAGCGGGAGTTTGTCTATAATGGCGAGCAACGAGATGAAGTGATTCGCACAATTCGCAAAGGCTTTCCACTTAATGTAATGTATTGGGTGGTGCGAGATGATGGCACTTTTGAGGTGATGGATGGACAGCAACGCACGATTTCTCTTTGTCAGTATGTGAATGGCGATTTTTCGGTTCAGTTTGAAGAGACCCCTTTTTATTTTCATAACTTAACATCGGACGAGCAAAAACAGATTTTAGACTATGAATTGCAAGTTTATTTCTGCACTGGCACGGATAAAGAAAAGCTCGAATGGTTTAAGATTATCAATATTGCGGGCGAAAAATTAACTGCCCAAGAATTACGTAATGCAGTTTATATGGGTTCGTGGCTATCTGATGCAAAATTAAAGTTTTCTAAATCTAACGCCCCCGCAAAGGGTTTAGCTGAAAAGTATATAAATGGTAGCCCAATTCGCCAAGAATACCTAGAAACAGCTTTGAAATGGCTTTCAGATAACAATATTGAAGATTATATGAGCAAACACCAGCACGACCAAAACGCCAATGAATTATGGCTTTATTTTCGGGCGGTTATTGAGTGGGTCGAGAATACTTTTATCAAATACCGTAAAGAAATGAAAGGCGTTGATTGGGGTAAATTATATAATCTTCACGGCAAAGATAGTCTAAACACCGAAGAGCTCGAAGTAAGAGCTTCTGAGCTTATGCAAGACGAAGATGTGACGAATAAGAAAGGTATTTACGACTATGTTTTGACAGGTAGCGAACAAAGTCTTTCTATCCGCACTTTCAATGACCGAGAAAAGCGTGAAGCTTATGAACACCAAAAAGGCATCTGTCCTGCCTGTGGGCAATATTTTGAAATTGAAGAAATGGAAGCTGACCACATCACGCCATGGAGTAAGGGCGGAAAAACTATTGCCGAAAATTGCCAGATGCTTTGTAAAGATTGTAATCGGCGAAAAAGTGGCGTGTAATTATTTACCGATTATCTTTAAGACAGCTTCTAGGTTATCATCACCACCAGCACCCTCTTTTCGGGTGATAGATCCGCTTTCTGGCTCACAAATAGGGCAGCTCATCAGCTCCACGCACTCAAATTTATTGCAATCGCACGAATTGAATTTTGAGCATGAAGCTTTCTAATTGCCGGGCGGTGGCTGACATCAACTCACCAGGTTTAGTTTTTTGAACGTGCGGCGTTTTGTCATACTAGCCTCGTTTATCTTGAAGCTGCGTCTACTGATGATATTTATTCAAATTTAATCTCTGCATTCGCTGTTTCAAATACTTCGATTATGTTCTCTGGCTTTATCTCATTCACAATCCAACCATTAACTGAGCACATTTTAATGAAGTCGTCATACCTATTATTTCCATTTATTTCTTTCAAAGTAACAACCACTCCAAATTTTATGTTACTCGATGCTGTAGTTAGCCTGTTTTTAGATTTGATGCTTAAACCCCACAATTTATTATTGTATGAACGCAAAGCGGTTGATCTGCTCTTAATCTCTTGTTTGATATGTTTAGTGTTGTCCCATTTGCGGTAATATTCTCTAGCCCCTTCTTCATTGATGTAGCCATCATTGCCATTAGATTGATTGTTATTATTTATTGAACTAATCCTTCCATTATTTTGTATCCTACCAAAGTAGATGTCTAATTCTGTATTGGTATAGTCTACGCCTTGATTTCTAGTACATTCGGGGAAATAACAAAGTGTCGCCCTAGAATGGAATGGGTATCTATTGTCTGCAAGCGGGATCGGTATTCTATGTGAATATGTTTCATAAGAGCTTGAAATTCCCTCTACATAAAAACGTATTTCGTCGTTATCTGTGCTAATTATATCTTCGATTCTCTGTGGAACTACGCCAAACCCTAAGTAGTCTACACGATTTTCATCTACCATTTGCCATTTAATCGCAGAATCTACTAGAAGAGCCTTAGCTATTTCTCTTGTCAGTCCCATTTTTCCTATGAGATAGGCCATTTTTCTTGTTATCCATGGTGTAGCAAATGACGTACCAACACCTCTAAATAGTCCAGTAGCAGTGCATGCTGATATTGAGGATTTTTTGTCTCCGCCAAAGTATGATAGATCTGGCTTATTGAAGAATGACAAAACCTTCCCTCGTCTTGCATACGATGCTATATTTGATTTTTCGTCTACTGCATTTACTACTAGGGCATTGATGGAATCAGCTGGAGATCCTATTTTATAATCTTTCGATTTACCATCAGGCTTGTTGGTCCCCGCTACTATAAATACAACATCATTTTTGTACTGTATTTCGTCAAGTAATGCAGCCTCTGGGGAAATAAAGTTTGGATTAATTTCTGCCTGGGCACCGAGCGAAATATTCCAAACTTTTATGTCCTTATTTGATTCAACGATACTCTTTATACTTCTAATAATACTAGAAGAGCTGTTTTTACCTTTTACAGCTACTCCAAAGTGCTTAACGCGGAATCTGCCACATCCATCGTCGAGTTCTGGATTAATAGCTGGACCGTCTACGATTATCGATGTTATTGCCGTGCCATGCGTATATGATTCAGCGTCTCTTGGGATTTCTTTATCTACCCAATCCTCATAGGTGACCCAATCTGAGAAATATACATCTTTACTAAATAAAGTGTCAATTACACCAACGACTGGTTCATTTTTTGGTGTTGGTATAGAAATACCGTAGCTTGGCTCTTTTTCATTTTTGAAATTTATATATTCATAGTCTGCTATATCGCTAACTGACATCGCTATGAGATACGGGGCTTTGGCTTTTAGCTTTAAAACGTCTTCCGAATTGAGTAGGATAGTGTTTTTTCCTAAATGGGATGAATTAGAAATGTTTATGTCAAGTTTATTGAGTATAGTGTCTATATCGTTTTTCGTGTCATATATGGTTATGATGCTGTCGTCCGTAATTGAGCTGCTATTATCTAAAACCCCAAATCTCTCAATATTACTAAGGTCTACTATGTATGAGCAAAAAGTCGACATTGCCAGCCCAGCTTTTTCTATTCGTTTCCTGTAGCTTTTTGCCCGTTTGAGTTTTTCGTCATCTACCTTACCGTCAAATATTCTATCTACTATCACTCTACATTTCTCCATGCGATCAAGAATAATATCAATTTGATCATAACTAAGATAGTGGGTAATAATGTGCTTCTTTTTACTATCATTACCAAATTTTGCTCCAACTATACTCTCATTTGAGGATTCACTGTTCACGGATAGTAATTTAGAGACTCTTCTGCTTTTTGGAACAATTCTTTCGTAGTATACACTAACCAGTGCACCGCCACCCAATATCTCTTCTCTAGACCAAAAAGTTTTCACGTTTTTCATGTCGTTCTTAAGCTTATCGATTTTCGACGTGGAAACGATTTGATTTTTTGAAAGAGAAGCACCACCGCCCTTTGATGGATTCCCTCTGGGGAGCATCTGCCCCTTTAGCTGTACTAAATTATTAGACATTTAGTCCTCGTGCAACTTTACTTTTAGAAATCTGTGTTAGCTTTTCTATTTCTCTTACAGTAAATCCTTGAGACTGAAGCAATTTTATATTACCGTTAATTTTTTCCCCAAGTAAAGTCTCGTATAATCTAATAAAATAGTCATTTTCATTATCTGGATTACTGAAAGCCAATGAAGTTTTGATAATGTTTTTTAAGTCTCCTGGGTACGGCAAGGCATTTGAGATTGAAAGTATTTTACGAAAGAGTCTAATATCTCGAGAGACGTTATTGAATTTATCTAAATATTCATTTAAGATTGCCTCAGATATATCTATCAAATCTTCTTTTGTGTATCTGTTAAAATTGACTACTGAGTCAAAGCGTCTAGATAACGCTTTATCAAAGTGCTTGAATAGATTTGTGGTGGCAATTAATACTATATTATTATTCATATTATCTAACTCTTCCAATAGTGTCGAAGTAACTCTGCCCATTTCTCGTAAGTCATTGCTATTTAACCTGTCTAATGCCAATGCATCAATTTCATCTATTAATATTATTACTTTACCAGGATACTTTAGCTCTGAGATTTCCCTAAAAGCAGAAGTTAAATTCTTAGATGTTTGCCCCAGTTTGCTATCTATTATGGAATTAAATTGCATCTGGTATAGTTCTCTATTTAAAATTCTTGCGATATGCTTTACTGTTTCCGTTTTTCCTGTTCCAGGAGCCCCCTCGAACAAGAATTTATTAACTCCAATCTTGTGGCCAATTGCGTTAATTAGACCGATGATGTCGTCTTTGATAGCGGATGGCAATGGTAGAGACTTTTTTTCAAGTGGTAAATGCCTAAAATACGACATGCCATTTTCGCTAATTTGTGGAACGAACACATTAGAATCGGAAAGGAGTGCTACGATATATTCCGATAATTGATAGTCTCCACTCTTGTCAAAATTTTTCGCGATTTGATAAGCTTCCGTTCTAAAGCCGGAGTCGTTTTTTTCCGTATAGTATTTTATTAAATTTATTACATTCCTCTTTTTCATAACGGTTATGTAAGATATTATATCAATTATGGGACAAAAGTAAAGATTTTAGGACAATTTTTTAAATTTTAATATTTTCATTGACATTGTATTTTTTCTATTTTCTTTATTGCCGTTGTTTTAAGCCTCTGTGGATCCAATCGAGCCGCATATCCTAAAGAATCTATTTGCTCGTATGCACCTCAGAACTCGCACGGCATCAGCACTGGGTAGTCTTTCTTGGATACGATCTTGATTTTTTGCTGTGTACTCAGGATGCTTTAGATATCAGTCCATCATCATGTAAGCAGAGCAATAGTATCATCTAGCCCCTGTGAAAGCACAGCAGCTGCTCCGACTGTAATGATTTTATCTTTTTCTTCTTGATTATTTATTGTCTTATAAACGGTATGCAAAGCTTTTAGAACATTTCGACGACGAATCGATGATTGCTCTAGGTTTTTTTCTGCGAAGTAGTTTTTCTGATAAATAATGGAATTTGAATATAAGCCATAATGATAGACCCCTTGATGACAAGTACTATGGTATTTAGCATTCCTATACTTTTTATGTCATTCGCCAGCCACTCCTTAATGATAAGAAAATTATAAATTTGAATAAATAGAAGCAAAGCAACAATGACAATCAGTCCAGCAATAGAGGCTATTAAAATTTTAGTCAATTTTTAGTCTTCACGTCGCGGATAGTGCGATCACAAAAAGCGTAGTTTAAAGCTACGTCTCGTCCCTGTTGTTACGCATATCGCGACGGGGACTCTTCAATTTTATAGGATAAAATCCTTGTAACTTGCCAAAGTCGCCTGTGTGATAGTCTGACTAGTTTGATGTAGGTATTGCTTCACAAAGTAATACCCAAGTTTATACCCCGCCCAGCGCGGCAAAATATCATCGCCGGTGAAAAATATTTTGGTATAATCGTAAACCTTGTCTTCAAAATTGCCTTGTAGTGCGGCAATTATCTTGTCAATTTCAGATTGAGAAGTTTTTTGCATTTCTCTCAAGAAAAATTGTTGGTTTCGCCGTCCGAGTTTAATCATCGCTTCCTCTTCTAGCGCGACCGCCAAGCCCTCCAGAATTATCCCATCAAACATAGTTTCGGCATATTCAGGCAGTTTTTCCCAACGCAGCGAATGCGACATTTCGTGGCAAATCGTTTCGAAAATAAAATCCTCGCTAACCCCGTGCTGGCTTTTATCAACAGAAATCATAATCAAGCGCGAATGAAGCGTTTTGCCAGCGATTCCATCCTCGGCTATAGTTGGCAGCATAAACGAAGGTGTAGTGATAATTACATCAACTTCGTAATCAAACTGCGCGAACTCGCTCGAAACAAAAGTCTCGGCTTGTTGCGCTGTATTTTTGAATATGGCAATTTCAGCATCGGTGAAAGTTTGGTTGGCGTTAGCGATGTGTAGGTGGAGTTTGCTCATGGTTTTACTATACTGCAATAACATAAGTATTACTATAGGGGCAACGCTATTTATTAAGTGCAAGATTTAAATGGAAATCACTAAAATCTCAGCAGCGACCTTCGGCGGGTCGGGGTGCGAGCAACCAGCCGAGCAGGGCTTTGCCCTAATTTATCTTTCAATGCTGTGTCATAGCCTGGAAATAGGTTCGAATCCTGCCGTCCCAGCCAAATTTGAACAGGTGTAAATTATCGCTCTTTTGGGCGATTTTTATTTTTATATTAAATTTCAGAAACGGAATAAAATACTATTAAAATAAAAAAGCTCCCACTCGCCAGTGAGAGCTAAACTGTCGTGGTGGACAATCGAGATTAGCTAATATTGATAACCTGTAGTTGTTTGGTCGCCAAGCCATTTTTCCAGGAAACAGTTTCGGACTTTTTGTGGTTCAGTAGACTTTTTCCCAGCGGGCTATCCACGGAAATTCGCCCGTCCAGAGGGTTTGCTTCCAGGCTATGAACCAGCGTATAGCGGAAAATTTTTCCTTGCTGATCCACCAAATCCACGACTGAGCCGATAGCAATTTTCAATCGATCGCGCTTCCTTGGCAGCGGCTTAGCGTGACGTAAAATATCCTTCTTCATAAAGATTTTTGATTGAATATTTTCCAGCTGTGTAATTACATCGTTGCGGCGTAATTTGTCATCACGCGATTTGGCACGCCCAATTTCCTTCAATTCTAACGTGAGCGCTTTCTCTGAAATCTCTAGTCCAGAAATTTCCTTTTGCAGTTCCTTAAATCCTTTTTTACTTAAAAATGTTGTACTCATACTTCCCCTTTCGGATCGACAATTTTGCCAATCAACAATCCTATTACAACATCTAATTCTGAAAAATAGCTGAAAATTTACAGAATCGGCAAGGAAATTGTGAAAATGGTTGAGTTTTTCGAGGTGTTAACAGAGATTTGTCCGCCTAGCGCTTTTGTCAATTGCTCCGCTAATGACAATCCTAATCCATAGCCTTTCGTCTGTTGGTTGCCGCGAAAAAATCGCTCAAAGACGTGCGGTAAGGTTTGTTGCGAGATTGTGCCGTCGTTGATGAAGTTGACAGTGATGTTTTGTTTCGATGGAGTAATGCAAATTTTTACCACAGAATTTTTCGGGCTATGCTTCAATGAATTATCGAGCAAAATCGCGCATAATTCTCGCGTGGCGGTGTGATGAAGCGGAATATTTATGTGTTCTGGGCAATTCATTTTAACTCGCGCTTCAGCTTTTCGTTCGCGGATGAGCTCGGATATCAATTCCGTCAAGTTAAAACTTTTATCTTCCAACGCCAACTTATTTTCCGTCCGCGACAGTTCCAGAAGCATCGCTGTAAGTTCAGTCAACTTATTTATTTCCTCCAAATTGCTTTCCAGAGTTTCTGTAAGTTCTGACTTATTCGCCTTCCGATTTTTTAGCGCAAATTCAGTTTCTGCCTTCATGATTGCCAAAGGAGTTCGGAGTTGATGGCTGGCATTGGCAACAAATCGCGATTGGGCTTTGTGGGCGGTTTCTATCGGTCGCAAAGTGATTTTCGCCAATAAATATGAGCACCAACCGCCAGCGAGCAGAACGATAAGATTTATATAGCCCAAACTAATCAAAAGATTTCGAGTTGAATTATCTATTCTCTCTGACAAATTAATTGCAGGAAAATCACCCTTCCTTTGAACGATAATTTTATGAATTTGCGCATCAACTTCCGAGCGCGCTACCTGAAAAATAATGCTACTAAACAGCAAACTGACGATCATCAAAATCATCAAATACCAGCCTGCCAACTTAATTGTTGCTGAAGTAAAAATTTTCATGATTCAATCCTATATCCGAAGCCGCGCACGGTTTTTATCAATTGTTTTTTGAACGGTTTGTCGATTTTTTGGCGCAGATTTTTTATGTACGCCTCGACATTATTCGGCAAAATATCAGCGTCAAAATCCCAAACGTGATCAATCAGCGTTTCTTTACTGAGAATCTGATTTGAGTGTTGCATCAAATATTCCAGCAGTGCATATTCTTTGCTCGTGAGGTCAATATTCTTTCCAGCTCGCGTTACGGTTTGCTGCTGCTTGTCAATTTTCAAATCGTCAATTTTCAAGATGTCTGGTTGCTGAATTGGCGGCCGACGAAGCAAGGCTCGCACGCGCGCCAACAGCTCGTCAATTGCAAAAGGCTTAGTCAAATAATCATCGGCTCCCACGTCCAGCCCGAGCGTTTTATCTTCGGTCGTACTCAGGGCTGTAAGGAATAAAATAGGCATATTTTTCCCGTTCTCGCGCAATTTTTTAACAATCTCCGTGCCTTCTAATCCCGGCAGCATTCGATCAACAATCAACAAGTCATACGGCTGACTATCCGCCAAATTAAAGCCCTCTTCCCCGTCGTACGCCGCATCAACCGCGTATTTTTCGCGCTTCAAAGATTCGGTTATGACCCTCGCAATTTTTCGTTCGTCCTCAATGACTAGCAGTCGCATATCTATATTATATCTTTTTTCCTGCGCTAAGTGCTATAATTTTATTTAAAGAAAAGGAGGCGTATGCCAGATAATAAAAAAATGGTTGAGATTCGTCATTTTAAGATGAGTTTCGGCGATAAAACTGTTATTAAGGGTCTGAGTTTCGATGTTTTTCGCGGCGAAGTTTTTGGTTTTTTGGGAAGTAATGGCTCGGGAAAAACTACGACGTTGCGCGCACTGCTTGGACTATACCAGCCGACCGCGGGCGATTTATTGATAAACGGCAAGCCGTATTCAGTGGAAAGTCAGATTCGCCTCGGATATCTTCCCGAGGAGCGCGGTTTGTATAAAAAAGAAAAAGTCTTAGACGTGATGCTCTACTTTGGTCAATTGAAAGGTTTGAGCCGTAAAGAAGCTAAGGATTTTTCTATGAAGTTTTTGGAGCGCGTCAATTTGAGCGACAAGGCTAATACGCAACTTGATAAATTATCTGGCGGACAGCAGCAGAAAATCCAGCTTGGCGTAACAATTATGGGCGATCCAGAGCTGCTGATTATGGACGAGCCAGCCAAAGGCTTTGATCCGGTGAACCGTCGTTTGTTGATGAATATAATTGAGGAGCAGCGAAAAGCTGGCGCAACAATTATTTACGTTACACACCAGATGGAGGAAGTTGAAAGATTGTGCGATCGCTTGATTTTATTGAAGGACGGTCAAGCGGCGGCATATGGAACATTGGAAGAAGTGAAAAAACAATTTGGCGGCGCTTCAATGGACGACATTTTTGTCCAAGTTTACGGCGGCGAAGCGAAGGAGTTGAGCGATGAGTAAAATGCATAATTTGGGGACGGTTTTCAAATTTGAAACGCTTAGAACACTGAAGAAACCGACGTTTTGGTTGACGGCCTTGGGATTTCCTTTGTTGATTGGCGTGCTGTATGGCATTATGTTTTGGTCGCAAAGCACGACTATTGAAGCGTCAAAAAATCTGGAAAAGCAAGAATTTTCACTGGAAGTCACGGACGATTCGAAGTTGGTGAAGCCAGAATTACTGGCGGCAATTAAAGCCAAAACTGCCAAATCGAAAGAATCTGGAATTGACGACGTAAAAAATAATAAGGTTGATGCGTATGTTTATTTTCCAAAGGATTTGAGTAAGCAAAAGGTTGAAGTTTACGGTAAAGATGTTGGGCTATTCCAAAACGGAAAATATAGCGCGGTGGCACAGAGCTTATTGAGCCAATCGGTAGCAAGCGGCGTCAGCCCAGCACAAGTTGCAATTTTACGCGACAAAGTCCAATTGTCATCAACCACATATCTGGACGGAAAAGAGCACGGCGGCATTAATGAGATGATTGTGCCGGGAATGTTTTTGGTTGTTTTGTTCATTCTCATCAGTATTTTTGGCAATCAAATGCTCATTAGCACCACTGAGGAAAAAGAAAATCGCACGGTGGAAATGCTGCTTACGACCGTTAAAACCGACACTTTGATTACGGGTAAAATTCTGTCTTTGATGGTGCTGGCTTTGATTCAGATTTTGGTAATTGTTTTGCCAGTTTTGGCGGGCTATTTGGCATTTGGCTCGAAGTTGCAATTGC
>ERZ772770.256-NODE-256-length-12244-cov-3.34933_pt1 | contig 12244 bp, 9 predicted proteins | sample MGYA00511361_ERZ772770 | MGnify/ENA primary metagenome ERZ772770 (study PRJEB29015, sample SAMEA2738026) | human oral metagenome | biome: human oral; feature: human-associated habitat; material: saliva | place: China | collected 2251 ... | reverse complement strand
GCCCAGAAGAGCGCAACGAAACCCGCAAAAGCCAAGCCCGTGAAAGCAACCCCGCCCGCCGCCGACCTCGAGTACGAGCAGCAGCTCTTCGCCTCCGGCGCCCGCACGGTTGCCGGAATCGACGAGGTGGGCCGCGGCTCCATGGCGGGCCCGGTCACCGTGGGCGTCGCAATCCTCACCCCGGACGCTACCCTCGAAGTGGGCGGGCTGATCGACTCCAAGGCGCTCTCACCGGCACGCCGCGAATCCATGGTTCCCGAAATCCGCCAGTGGTGCGCCGTGGCGGTCGGGCACGTGGAACCGGCAGATATTGACCGGCTCGGCATGACCCTCTCGCTGAGGCTTGCCGCCCAGCGTGCGCTCGCCGAGCTGGCGCGCTGCGGATACTGTGCCGACGCCGCCCTGCTGGACGGTAAGCACGACTGGTTCACCCCTCCGCAGGAGGACCTGTTCAGCGCGCTGGCACCGGATCCGGCGCAGGCACACTACAACACACTGCTCGCCCAGGCGTGGGAGGGTGCAGGTGAGCCCGCGCAGATGCCGGTGACCATGGTCATTAAGGGCGACTACAAGTGCGCCTCCATTGCCGCCGCATCGGTGGTTGCGAAGGTGGAACGTGACGAGCTGATGGTCCAGCTGGATGCCCGCTACCCGGGGTACGGCTGGGCAAAGAACAAGGGCTACGGATCCGCCGCTCACCGCGAGGCGATTAGCGTGCAGGGCCCCAGCCCGCAGCATCGACTGTCATGGTCGCTTCCGGCGACCGCCGAGCAGATTGAGGCCGCCGCGGCACAGCGCGGCTAGAGTGCGGCTAGGGTGCGTGGCACTCCTGAAAACCGCGCCTCCGAAGGCTGCGAAAGCCTAACGTACTATCGCTGAATCAGTACTAAGAAAGCCCAGGAAAGGAAGAGTAGTGAGCGCAGAAGACCTCGAAAATTACGAGACCGACGCCCAAATGGCGCTCTACCGCGAATACAAAGACGTCATGTCGCTCTTTAGCTACGCGGTAGAAACCGACCGACGCTTCTACCTGGCGAACCAGGTGGACGTCACCCCGCACGTGCAGGACGGCACCCTCTACTTTGAGGTGAGCATGAGCGACGTGTGGGTGTGGGATGTATTCCGCTCCAACCGCTTTGTGAAGAAGGTGCACGCCTACTCGGTGCGTGATGTGAACGTGGAGGAGCGCCTGCCCAACCAGGAGTTCACCGTGCCGGAAATGCCTGACTTTAACGCCTAGATTACGAACGCCTAGCTCACGCCCGGTTCACCGCCTTGCCGGGGGTAAGCGCGGCTGACGAGCTGCCGGGCGGCAGCGCTTAGGTGATGAAGCCGCGTGATGCAACTGTGCGATGAAACCGTGTGATGAAACTGCGTGATAAACCCGCGCGAATATGACGCGGCGAATCGGCACCCGAGCGGTGTTTTTGAAAAATATGCCCCAAAATTTCAAATAAACGGCTGTGGATAACCTCTAATTCTCTCTGGGAGCCGAGGTTATCCACAGTTTTTCGTTAACCGCGTTCGGGTACGCGCGCGGCGGGCACAGTAGAAGCACTACCGCTATCTACCGGGGGAGAGACCCATGACAACAGCCCGAATAACAGCCCGCGCCGCAACCCGAAGCGCACCCAACAGACCCCAGCTCCGCAGAACCCCCCCCCGCGCCCACAGCGTCGGTAGGTGGGGCGAGGAACTGACCGCCCGCATCCTGGAAGCGAACGGCTACCGGATTCTGGAGAGGAATTGGCGACCGCCCGCCGGACTGGAACACGAGCAGATCCGCGGCGAGCTCGACCTGATTGCTATCGACCCCGAGGACGAACTGGTTTTCATTGAGGTCAAGACCCGCAGTAGCGAAGACTTTGGGCACCCGTTTGCGTCCATTGACCGCGATAAGGCGCGCCGCACGCGCTCGCTGGCGATTCTGTGGTGCAGGCTGCGCGAGAACCTGGATTTTCCACGCTTTCGCATTGACGCAATTGCGGTGACCGGGACCTGCGAAACCTTCACCTTTGAGCATCTGAAGGCGGTGGCGTAATGGGATTTGCACGCACCTATTCCGTGGCGCTCGTGGGTTTGCGCGGGCACATCGTTGATGTTGAGGCTGATATTTCGCAGGGTCTACCCGGCTTCGTGCTGCTGGGCCTGCCCGATACCGCGCTCAACGAATCCAAAGAGCGTGTGCGCTCTGCGGCGAAGAACACGGGTATCACCCTCACTCAGCACCGGCTCACCGTGAACCTGACCCCGGCGACCCTGCCCAAACGCGGCTCGGCGTTCGATCTAGCCATTGTGGTTGCGGCGTTGCAGGCGGAGAAGAAGCTGCATCCCAGCGGCGATAGCGTCTTCCTGGGTGAGCTGGGTCTGGACGGAACGCTACGCCCCGTGCCGGGCATCCTGCCGGCGGTCAAAGCCGCCGTGGATGCTGGACACCACCGCGTGATTGTGCCCGCCGAAAATGCTGAGGAGGCGGCGCTCATCCCCGGCGCGCAGGTGAGCGGTTTCCGCTGCCTGGCTGAGGTTTTTGCCGCTCTTGGCGCTGAGAGTCAGAAGCTGACCTACCCGCCCGCCCCGCAGACTGAGGCGAGCGCACCGGCGGTGAAACCGGCTGAAATTCCCTCGGATATGAGCGATGTTGCCGGTCAGTCGCAGGGGCGTTTCGCCCTGGAAATTGCCGCTGCGGGTGGTCACCACATGCTGCTGACCGGCCCTCCCGGTTCGGGTAAAACCATGCTGGCGGAGCGCCTGCCGAGTATCCTGCCGACCCTCGACAACGATGCCGCGATGGAGGTGACCGCGATTCGTTCCCTCTGCTCGGCGGGGGAGCACCTGAGTGAGCTGGTGCGTCAGCCTCCATTTGAGGCGCCGCATCATAGCGCCTCCGCGCCGGCGATTCTGGGTGGTGGCAGCGGTATTCCCCGCCCGGGCTGCGTGTCTAAAGCGCACCGCGGCGTGCTTTTTCTCGACGAGGCGCCGGAGTTCAAACGCACGGTGCTCGATTCGCTCCGCCAGCCCCTGGAATCGGGGACCGTGACCCTGGATCGTTCGAGCGCGTCGGCGACGTATCCGGCGCGTTTTCAGCTGATTTTGGCGGCGAACCCGTGCCCCTGCGGCATGAACGTTGGCACCGGTACAGAGTGCACGTGTGCCCCGCGTGAGCGTCGCGCCTATTTTGGGCGGCTGTCTGGCCCGCTGGTGGACCGCATTGACGTGAATGTGACGGTTCCGAAGGTGTCGTCCACGGAGCTTGCGGGCGGTCAGGTGAATGAGAGTTCGGCGCAGATTCGCGAGCGCGTCATGGCGGCACGGCAGGCTCAGAGGGAGCGCCTGGAGCCGTACGGGTTGAAGACGAATGCGGAGATGAACGGCAAGATTCTGCGCGGCCCGCTGCGTCTGGATGCGAAGCTCACCGGCGAGCTGAACGCCGCTGTGGATCGCGGAACGCTGACGGCTCGCGGCTACGACCGGGTGTTGCGTATCGCCTGGACCCTCGCCGATTTGGAGGGTGCCGCCTACCCGACCCGGGAGCACCTGGATGTGGCGCTCTTTTTGAGGCAGCAGGGGCAGCTGAAATAGAGACGGCTGAAATAGTGTACTGACGCTTTGAGCGCCGAGGCGTTAACGAAGAAGTGTTCACGACATGAGTCACTCACGAGAGGAGAAGAACATCATGAGTGAGAAGAAGCTCAGAAAACGAGCTGAAGAGGCCGAATTGAAAGAAAATGGGCTGAAAGAAACAGCACCGGAAGAGCGTGTGCCAAAAGAGCATGTGCTTGAGGAGCGCGCGGCGGAGGATTTTGTGCAGGAGGAACTGCAGATCCGCCTACCCGGTCACACCCTGGATGTGCACGCCCTGGTGCGTGAGAGGGTGGCGCATATTCTGTCGCTGGGGCAGGAGCCTTCGCCGAGCCCGTATAACGCGGCGCGGTTGCCGGGGTTCCTCGCCTCCTGCCTGAATCCGGTGTACTTAGAGGAGATGCGCCTGGAAGAGAGGAATCAGCAGGAACTGAGCCGGGAAGAACAGCCGGGGGAGGGGCTACAGAGCGAGGCGCTACAGCGCGAGCGCCCCGAGGCCCCGGCGGGCACAACCACCCCTGCGGGTACCGCACCGCTCTTCAATCCCGCCCTCAGCGCGCAGGAGCTTGAGGCGGCGTGCCGCGAGTACATCCGCTGCTGTACCGCTCAGCCGATGAGCTCGTGGTCGAATCCCTCACCACCCTGGGCGCGCCGCTGACCCTGCACTACCTGCTGACCGGGCACATCCCGGATGAACACACCTGGGAGCACGGCGAACCGGACGAACAGCTCAGCGAATTTCTGCACTCGGTGGGTGCGTCCGCCGAGGGGGAGTCCACCCTGTTTTTCAGCGCGAATGACTACTACACGCCGGGTGAGCATCAGATGAGCCGCGATAAGTTTGGCAAGGTGCTCGCGACCCGCCGCCTGCGTTGGAACCGCCGCATGGAACGCACCCTGAACGCGGAGGCGCACATGGCGGCAACCTGCGGGGCGTGGCTGGTTACTCCCGCCGATCCGCTGTGGCCGCCGCAGCTGAACGATTTGGGGCCTGCCCGACCGTACGGGCTGTGGTGCCGAGGCGATTCGCGGCATCTGCTGGATTTGGCGTCTGCCCCGAGCGTGGCGCTGGTCGGTTCGCGTGACCCGAGCATTTACGGTACGGAGGCGACGACCCACCTCGCCGCCGAGCTGGCGCGCCGCGGGTACACGGTGATCTCTGGTGGTGCGATGGGTATTGATATTGCGGCGCATCGGGCGGCGCTGACCCAGCAGGGCAGCGACCTGCCGACTATCGCCTTCATGGCGGGTGGGCTGGATCGGTTGTACCCGGCGCAGAACTCGGATGCGCTGAACATGATTGTTGACCGCGGGCTCATCATGAGCGAGGTGAGCGTGGGCAACACCCCCACGCGTTGGCGTTTTCTGGAGCGTAACCGCCTGATTGCGGCGTTGGCGCGGCACACCATTGTGGTGGAGGCGCGCTGGCGTTCCGGTGCGCTGAATACGGCTCGTCACGCGCTGGAGATTGGGCGTACCCTCTGGGCTGTTCCGGGGCAGATTAACTCGCCGAATTCGGTGGGCACGAACCGTCTGCTACGCGATGGACTAGCGCAAACACTCACCGAGGCCGCCGACATTCTCGAATATGATGCCGCCGCGGGTTTCGAGCTGGGTACCGAGCACGAGAGCGAATGGGACCGGGCTGCCTCCTCCAGTGCGCTGGATGAGCTGACCGAACGACAGGGCAGAGTCTGGGACGACCTGAGTCCGCGCTCCTACCGCGGCGTGGACGAGATTGCCGCCGCTTTGGGCTTGAGCGCTCGCGACGTGATGGCTGACCTGTTCCACCTGGGCCGTTGCGGTCTGGCGGAGAGCAGTGGAACGAGCTGGAGGAAGGTCCGCCCGGCTGCCGCAGCGTAGGAGAGCCCCCGCTGAACACCCCTGCTATAGCGGGATACGCCGGCCGGTCATGACGGGATGGCAAGTCATGACGGGGCGGTGCGTGGAGAGCGTAGAACCTTCTCTACAATTGGGGTAGGCTTGCGCGTACTGGCGCTGAGCCTACCCCGCCGCTCTATCCCTACCTCGCCGCCCTGTCGGCAGATGCGCCAGGGATCGAAATACAGCCGGGGACAGAAATAGGCTGTTGAGAAGCATCAACGCCGCTAGAGGCAGGAACCAGAACCACGAAAGGAGGGACGCATGGCTCCCACCCGCCAGCACGAAAACCGAGCTGAAAACCGGAGCGAGAATCGGGAAGAATACCGGGACGAGGCTCCCTCCGCGACCCTGCCGGTGACCTATACCCGCAGCCTCGCAACGGACAATCCCCAGACTTACGGTGAGCGCCTGGAATCACCCCAACCCGACTCTGCTCTACCCGATTCTGCACTGGGCGTTTCCGGCGAGGTGTTCCGCCCCGTCCTGGACCGTTTTGAGCGTTTTCTGCGCTATGAGAAGCACCGTTCCGAAGAGACAATCCGCTCCTATATTTCGGATTTGGAGGGTTTCTTCGGCTACATGGCGCGCCGCGGCGTGCGGCATCTGGATAGCATTGACGCGTCCCTGATTCGTGAGTGGTTGGGTTCGTTGCATTTGCGGCAGGCGGCTCGTTCTACGGTGGCGCGCCGCGGCTCGACCCTGCGCACGTTCTTCACTTGGGCTCAGGAGGAGGAGCTGGTGCACGCCAACCCCACGCGCGGTATGCGCACCCCCAAGCGGGAGAATCACCTGCCGCCGGTGCTGAGCCGTGAGCAGATGAACCAGCTGCTGACTACCCTGCAGGAGCGTCGGGCGCAGAATCCTCGTGATGCGCGCCTGCTGCGCCTCGAAGCCGTGGTCGAGGTGCTGTACGCCTCGGGCATGCGTATTTCCGAGCTGACCGGCCTGGATTTGCAGAGCGTGGACCGGGCGAATAAGACGGTGCGCGTGCTGGGTAAGGGCAATAAGGAGCGCGTGGTGCCGCTGGGTACCCCTGCGCTTAAGGCGTTGAATCGTTGGGTTTCGTATGGTCGTCCGCAGTGGATTCCGGAGGGCGCTCAGGGTGTGACGGCGCTGTTTATTGGCCCTCGCGGTGGGCGTGCGAATGCCCGCCAGATTCGTGAGGACCTGACCCGCCTGCTACGTACGGTGGAGAACACTCAGGCGTCGGGCGCGCACGTTTTGCGTCATTCGGCGGCGACTCACCTGGTTGATGGTGGTGCCGATATTCGTTCGGTGCAGGAGCTGTTGGGTCATTCATCGTTGGCGACCACGCAGATTTACACGCACGTGTCGATGAAGCGTCTGGCGGAGACATACGCGCGGGCGCATCCACGAGCCTAGGGGTGGCAACCCGAAAGTTAGCTGTCTCTCTATTTGAACCTTGCCCGTTCGGGTTGTGCGAATGGGTGAATTCAATCTAAGCTATACACTGTTCAACCACTGTCTGAGCTCCCAGTGCACCCCAAAATTCTTGCACTGCGATGTTTATGCAAAGCGGCTGAACAAGGTAGCATAGGTAACAGACTAGCCGTGGTCTCCGTCTCTGCGGAGGCACCGCGTACGAGTACTAAAAACCAGAAAGGTCGCACCGCATGCGCGCACTCGTTTGCCCCGGACAGGGCTCCCAGAAGAAGGGCTTCCTGAGCCCCTGGCTCGAGATTGAAGGTGTGCGTGAGCACCTGGAACGACTCTCCGAAGCGGCAGGCATCGACCTGATTCACTACGGCACCGAAGCCGAAGAAGAAACCATCAAGGACACCGCAATCGCCCAGCCCCTCATCGTGGCTGCAGGCATCGTCACCGGTCGCCTCGCACTACGCGAACTCGACGGTGAAGAACTTATCTTCGCGGGCCACTCCGTCGGCGAAATCACCGCAGCAGCCCTCGCGGGCGTACTCAGCGACGAAGACGCAATGCGTTTCGTGCGCGTGCGCGCCAACGGCATGGCGGAGGCGGCAGCCGCCTCCCCGACCGGCATGGCTGCAGTACTCGGCGGCGTTGAAGAAAACGTCCGCGAAGCCATCGGCGCGGCAGGCCTCGTCGCCGCAAACTCCAACGGCGGCGGCCAGATCGTAGCCGCAGGCCCCATCCCCGCCATCGAAGCATTCGCCGCGAACCCGCCCGCACGCGCTCGCGTCATTCCCCTGAAGGTCGCAGGCGCATTCCACACCGAGGCAATGGCACCCGCCGTGCCCGCACTGGAAGAGTTCGCCGCATCCCTGCAGGTATCCGACCCGACCTCCGCACTGCTGACCAACCGCGACGGTTCCGCCGTGGCATCCGGTGAAGAGTTCGTCAAGACCCTCGTCTCCCAGGTCACCAGCCCCGTCCGCTGGGACTTGTGCATGGCAACCCTGCTCGAGCATGAAGTCGCCGGCATTATCGAGGTCGCCCCCGCAGGCACCCTGGTCGGCTTGGCAAAGCGCGCGATGCGCGGCGTGCCCGGCACCTCCATCAACACTCCCGAGGATCTCGCCTCGCTGAAGGGCTAAACGTCGCAGGAGAGCGCTCAGCCCTCCCCACGCTAGGAACCCTTCACACTAGACATCACTTTAGACATGCGAGGCACACAGTGTCTTGCGAGCATCAGCACTAAGGATTGAATACGTGACTACCCTCAAGCAGTACGAAATCAACCGCTACTCCCGCATCCTCGGTTACGGCGCTGCCCGCGGTGATGTCATCGTCCCCAACGATGACATCGTTGAGGCAATCGACTCCTCCGACGAGTGGATTAAGCAGCGCACCGGCATCGCAACCCGCCACCGTGCCAGCGAAAACCAGTCGGTAGCCGACCTCGCCATCGATGCCGCCAAGGACGCCCTGGCAGCATCCGGTGTGGCCGGTGAGGACATTGAGGCGGTCATTATCTCGACCATCTCGCACCCTTACGCAACCCCCTCCCTGGCAACCCTGGTCGCCGACGCAATCGGCTCCAAGTGCCCCGCATACGACATCTCCGCAGCGTGTGCAGGCTTCTGCTACGGCATCGCCCAGGCAGACGCCCTCGTCCGTGCAGGCACCGCAAAGCACGTGCTGGTCATCGGCGTTGAGAAGCTCTCCGACTTCATCGATAACACCGAACGTACCATCTCCTTCCTGCTCGGTGACGGCGCAGGCGCAGCAGTCGTAGGCGTCTCCGACGAACCCGGCATCGCCCCCACCGTATGGGGTTCGGACGGCTCCCGCTGGGGCACCGTCGGCATGGACCGCTCCCTGCTGGATATCCGCAACCGCGACTTCGTTGCAAACCCCGTGCAGGAAGGCGAAAAGATCTGGCCCACCCTGCGCCAGGACGGCCCCTCCGTCTTCCGCTGGGCAGTATGGGAAATGGCGAAGGTCGCCAAGCAGGCACTCGAAACCGCCGGCATCACCCCCGACGAGCTCGGCGCGCTCATCCCGCACCAGGCAAACGCCCGCATCATTGACCAGATGGTCAAGACCCTCAAGCTTCCCGACACGGTGGCAGTGGCACGCGACATCGTCGATGCCGGTAACACCTCCGCCGCATCGGTTCCCCTCGCCGCACACCGCCTGCTCAAGGAGAACCCGGAACTCTCCGGCAAGTTCGCCCTGCAGATCGGCTTCGGTGCCGGCCTGGCATTCGCAGCTCAGGTAGTCGTCCTTCCCTAAGGAAAACACCGGAGCCCGATGCTCACCGCCCCTCACGACCGGCACCACGCCGGTACACGAGAAAGAAAATAAAGCGGAAAAGCATCCCCACAAACTCCGAGTTGACGCATGCGTACACCACGCAGACACGATAAACTCGGTAATGCACGCGTACCCCCACCCGGCGGGTGCGATGACCATCGAAAAAACAAAGGAGCCCCTGAATGGCTAACAAGGAAGAGATCCTCGCAGGTCTGGCAGAAATCGTTAACGAAGAGACCGGCGTTGAGGTTGAGGACGTTCAGCTGGACAAGTCCTTCACCGAGGACCTGGACATCGACTCCATCTCGATGATGACCATCGTCGTGAACGCTGAGGAGAAGTTCGAGGTGACCATCCCGGACGAAGAGGTCAAGAACCTCAAGACCGTTGGCGACGCAGTCGAGTTCATCGCGAACGCTGCCTAAGCTATAACCAATAACGAGGCGGCGCGGGCTCTCACCGGCCCGCGCCGCATCGCTATTCACTCAGCCTCAACCCAACACACCCCGGGAATACAGAGCGGAATTCGCAGCGCGGAACCCCCGGGCCCTACAGGTTTTTATCCACACACCACCGGATAAACCACCAAATCGACCACCGAAGAGAAAGTGCCACAATGTCTCGAAAAGTGCTGGTGACCGGCCTCGGCGCGACCACCCCCATTGGCGGCGACGTCCCCACCACCTGGGAAAACGCCACCAAGGGCGTATCTGGTGTATCCACCCTCGACCACCCCTGGGTCAAGGAATACGACCTGCCCGTATACATTGCAGGCCAGCTCGCCGTGCCCGCCCTCGAATCCGGCCGCCTCACCAAGGTAGAAGCAAAGCGCCTGGATCCCTCGGGCCAGCTCGCCCTCATCGCCGCACGCGAAGCATGGGAAGACGCAGGATTCACCGGCCCCGACGCCGAATCCGCAGAAGAAGTCGACCCCGAACGCACTGGCGTAGCCTTCGGCACCGGCATCGGCGGCGTGTGGACCCTCCTCGACGCATGGGACACCCTCCGCGAAAAGGGCCCCCGCCGCGTCCTGCCCATGACCGTCCCGATGCTCATGCCCAACGGCAACGCAGCAGCAGTCTCCATGAACCTCAAGGCACGCGCCGCAGCACAGACCGTCGTCTCCGCATGCGCATCCTCCACCGAAGCCATGCAGCTCGGCGCCGAAATGATTCGCAGCGGCAAGGCAGACGTCGTCATCGTCGGCGGCGCCGAAGCAGCAATCCACCCGCTCCCCATGGCAGCCTTCGCCAAGATGCAGGCACTCTCCTCCCGCAACGACGAACCCGAAAAGGCATCCCGCCCCTACGACGTCGACCGCGACGGCTTCGTCATGGGTGAAGGCGCAGCAGCACTCATCCTCGAATCCGAAGAGCACGCCAAGGCACGCGGCGCACGCGTCTACGCGGAACTGGCAGGCACCGGCGTCTCCGCCGACTCCTACCACATCACCGCACCGGACCCCGCAGCACTCGGCGCAACCCGCGCACTGCGCGAAGCCCTCGAAGACGGCAACATCGACCCGAAGACCGTCGTGCACATCAACGCGCACGCCACCAGCCCCCCCGCCGGTGACCTGCCCGAAGCAACCGCAATGCACGAAACCTTCGGCGAGCACACCAAGAACATCGCCGTCTCCGCAACCAAGTCCATGACCGGTCACCTGCTCGGCGGCGCGGGTGCCCTGGAGGCTGTGCTGACCGTACTGGCTCTGCACCACCGCACCGCACCCTGCACCATCAACCTGGACAACAAGGACCCCCAGATTGACCTGGATGTGGTGACCGAGGCACGCGAACTGCCCGCCGGCGAGATCGTGGCACTGTCGAACTCCTTCGGTTTCGGTGGCCACAACGCGGTTGTAGCATTCCGCTCCGTAGAGGGCTAAAACTCTTCGACTGCCTCATAGGAAGGGCACGTCGGACAATGCTTGCGGGGGAGTGCCCCCTCTGCGGCGCTGGCGCGCCTTGAGGACGGAGCCCCCGCCACGCATGTCCGAGGCACCCTCTAAAGGCTAGAAATAAACAGGGTCGCCCGTGATAGTTAACTATCGCGGGCGACCCTGTTTTACGCGTTAAAAACGGGTGGCGTATCCGCTCCGGCACTGCGAATACGCCACCCAAACACACCACACTCCACAAGACAATGCAGAGCGCGCGGGATCAACCATCCCGCAAGGTTCCCGTAACCCCCCATCGCGCACCACGGTAGGCGACGACAGAAGAACGGGAGCTTATGACCGTTTGACACGCACAACGCCCCCTCATAGAGGTTTACAAAGGCGCATACCGTGCGATCTTCCGGAAGTTTATTCGGAAGAGCTCCCACGCCGGTTCCGTTGAGAAATAATTCGGTGTGGTTGCCTCCCGATGGTGAAGCACATCAACATCGTGCGCCGCAATACTGCGCAATCCAGTACGCGCAGATGCTGCGTGAAAACCATCCGGGGAATGCAGTCCGCGGGCCAGTTTTCCAGCTTCAAATGGCAGAAGCTTAAGGGTTTGATGTGAGTGCTCGGATGGTCCGAATCATGTCGCTCTCAACGGAACCGGTTTATCGGTGATGGGAGCTCCTGTAGATAAGAATAACCTTAAATCACCCCTGGAGTAAACCTTAAACCAATAATTTAACCTTATTGTTATAATTCCTTGTCATAAAGGTATTGACGGGTGTTCAATATGCCCTGGATAACCCCCTGGAGGTCCCCGTAACCCTTTGGTCTGTTTGCTGCTCTCCACCGTTATGAAACCGTGATAAATCGTCCCCGAAAAATGAAGGATCGAGTTCCGAGGCGGCCCTGCGTGTGACTGCTGCGGGGAATTGTGTAGCGGGGCGTGAAGACGCGCCGAGAACACAGTCATAAAACGTCATCTTGTCACGGAAGTTATCCCAGAGAAAACAAATTAAACCAGCTGCGTGCGCTGTGGCATAATCGATATCGACATCGTGCTCCGGGGTCGGTGAAATTCCGAACCGGCGGTCACAGCCCGCGAACCGCTCTCGCAGGCAGGCAAAAATCGTACGAATCTTCGCATCCGCGCAGGACGCCAAGACTCCACTGAGACGCCCGCCCGCAAGAGAGGCC
>ERZ772770.253-NODE-253-length-12297-cov-4.07981_pt1 | contig 12297 bp, 7 predicted proteins | sample MGYA00511361_ERZ772770 | MGnify/ENA primary metagenome ERZ772770 (study PRJEB29015, sample SAMEA2738026) | human oral metagenome | biome: human oral; feature: human-associated habitat; material: saliva | place: China | collected 2251 ... | reverse complement strand
CGCCATTGAGCTACAACTCAATAGCGAGGGCGTTATCTCATATTCAGCACATATGCGTCACGGGCGGAAGCGCAAGCCGCAACCCACTCCCCCGAACCTCAGCCCCCGAAGCGCAGGCTTCACGGAGCGGGTTCCGCGAGGTTTAGCCCTGCTTGCGGGTGTTGCGCGGAGTGGAGTTCCGAGCCGCGCCCTGAGCCGGACGCTGCGCCTGCTGAGTGCCGTTCTTCGGAGCGCCCTTTGCCTGAGCACCCCTTGACTGAGCACCCCTTGACTGAGCGCCCCTTGACTGAGCGCCCTGTCGCGGCGTTGCCTGACGCTGAGCACCCTGGCGAGGATTACCCTGTCGCTGCGCGCGGCGCTGACGATCCTCAGGATGCAGCGGCTGCAGACCCGCAGGTAGCGAACCCGACGGACGGTGCTGGGCGCTACGAGGCTGGGCACCGCGAGGCTGCTGCACTCGCTTCTGCGCGGCAGGCTGCTGAGCGGTACGAGGCTGAGCGGGGCTCTGCTGTACAGTCTGCTTCGGCGCCGCTTGCTTCTGTGCGGCGGGCTTCTGGCCCGCAGGCTTCGCAGCACTCACCTTCTGAGCGGTCTGCTTCTGAGCAGCACGAGCCTGCTGACCGGTACGAGGCTGAGCGGAAGCCTTCTTCGGCGCTGCCACCGTCGGTGCAGGCTTCTGCGAGGCCTTCTGCTTCTGAGCTTCAGTCTTCTGCTTCTGAGCTTCAGTCTTCTGCTTCTGAGCTGCGGCCTTCTGCTCCGCCTTCACGCGGGCAGCTTCCTCACGAGCCAGACGAGCCTGCTCCTTCTGCTGCTCACGAGCCTGACGCTCCTGCTCCTTCTCCTGCTCCCGAGCCATACGAGCCAACTCACGCTGCTGATCCGGCGCAAAACCCAACCAGCGGCGCAACGTACTCTCCGGACCAAAAACAACCTTCAAAGGGTTATGTTCCTTCAACAGGTGGCCACCGGAAGCCGCACGAGCTGCCTCCTCCTGATTCAGCACAATCTGCAACGGCGTACGACGATGCCAATCAGCATTCGCACGACGAACCTCACGCACGCTCTGAGTCTCAATATTCGACGGTGCCGTCGCACCACGCAACGGAGTCTGCCGCGCAAACGCCAACAACAAACCCGCCGCAAACAACGAAGACAACAGCGACGAACCGCCATAAGAGACAAACGGCAGAGGCACACCAATCACCGGCAAAATACGGGACACCATGCCCATATTGATAATCGCCTGAGAAGTCAGCCAAATCATGATGCCGCCCGTAGCCAAACGCACCAGCGGGTCAGTAGTGCGCAGCATAATACGAACCGCGCAATACACCAGGCCCGCATACAGCAGCAGAACCGCCAGCGTACCCAGCAGGCCCAGCTCCTCACCAATAATGGCGAAAATATAGTCGTTATGCGCCTCAGCCAGGTAGTTGTACTTCTGACGCGACTGGCCCAGACCAACACCCAAGAAGCCGCCGGTCGTCAGCGCCACCTCACCAGAATTCGCCTGGTCACAGTTAGCGTTCGTGCACGAGCCCCACACACCGAAAATACGAGCCACACGGTTCGCGCTACTGAGAACACCCACCAGAGCCAACGCCGCAAACGCGCCGCCAATCTTCAGCAGCGAGCTGCGAGAAGCACCCGCCAGCCACATCATGCCCACAAAGATGAAGCCGTACACCATGGCGGTACCCATATCGCCACCGAGCATAATCAGCAGCACCAGGGCACCAACACCATAAATCGAGGGGAACAGAGTACGCCAAATACTGCGAGAAATATCGCCGTGGCGGCTGTACACCCACGCCAGCCACATAATAATCGCCAGCTTCGAAAACTCCGACGGCTGAATCTGCACGCCGCCGGGGAATTTCAACCAGTTACGGTTACCGTTCACCTCAACGCCAACAACCACCACAGCAAGCTGCATGACCAACGCGGCAATCAGCATCGTGTTCACCACAAACTCCTTGTGATAAACACCCACCGGAATACGCGTAATACCCGCCATCGCAATCACGCCAAGAACCAAGAACATGACCTGCGACGAAACCTGCGAGAACGGCGACTGCCCCTGAGAAATCATGGTGACGCTCGAGGCCGACAGCACCATAATGCAGCCAAAAATAGCCAGACCCAGGGTGGTGACCAGCAGCATGACCGGCACATCCCACAGGTCAGCCTTCAAACCACGACGGTACAGCCTACCGGCACGAGCACGGAACGGCGCAGAGAAATCCTCCCAACCGGCTCGCAAAGACGCCCAACGACCACTCGCGGTCGAACGCGCCGAAGAAGCCGAACGCTCCGAAGATGCGCTGGTACTCACATGCCCTCCTATAGGCCTCAACTGCCACGGATTCGTCGTGGCGACTACACGAAAAAAGGTTCAGGGGTGGGACACCATTACCATCCCACCCCCGAGAAGAACCCGCAGAAAGCACCCCGGTCACCCGAGACGCTCCCTGCAGGCAACGTCCTAAGAGTCTGCCAGCTGGGCGGCAACAGCGTTCGCAAACGCATCGCCGCGCACCGCATAATTCTTGAACTGGTCCATCGAAGCAGACGCGGGAGCCATCAGCACGGTATCGCCCGGATGCGCCAGCTCAGCAGCCTTCGCGACGGCCGCGTTCATCACGGCAATGCCGTCCGAAGAATCGGCCACAGCGGCGGTCATATTGTAGGTCGGAACCTGCGGAGCGTGGTTAGCCAACGCAGACTTCAACGCCGCAGTATCAGTACCGATAATCAGCACAGCCTTCAGGCGCTGAGCGTGAGCGGCGATCAGCTCATCGTACTCAACACCCTTCGACAGGCCGCCAGCAATCCATACCAGAGACGGGTAGCCGCTCATCGACGCATTCGCTGCGTGAGGATTCGTAGCCTTCGAATCGTTCACCCACATGATGTCGTTCGCGTAGCCGACCAGCTGGTTGCGGTGCGCACCGGTCTTGAAGGAACGCAGGCCAGCGCCCACAGCCTTCGGGTCAATATCAGCCGCACGGCACAGCGCCGCAGCCGCCAGAGCGTTCTCCACGGTGTGCTTCGCGGGCATCTTACCGGGTGCCGGTGCCAAATCCTCTAGAACAGCCAGCTCGTACGCCTCGTTGTAGCGGTTCTTCAAGAAGGCACGGTCCACCATGATGTCCTCAGCCAGGCCGAGCATCGACACGGCAGGCATCTCAGTGGAGCTGAAACCAATCGCGCGAGCGCCCTCAATGACGTCCGCGTTCTCGACCATGCGCAGGGTGTCCACGTGGTCGGTGTTGAAGATGCAGGCAACCTGAGTGTGCTCGTACACGCGTGCCTTATCAGCCTTGTAACGCTCGAACGAACCGTGCCAGTCCACGTGGTCCTCAGCGATGTTCAGAACCACCGAAGCATACGGGGACAGCGAGTAGGTCCAGTGCAGCTGGAAGCTCGACAGCTCCACTGCGAAGAACTTGTAGGGCTCATCGTCGGCAATGGCGTACACAATGGGCATACCCACGTTACCCACCTGAATAGCCTTCTTACCGGCAGCCTTCAGGATGGAATCGACCATGCCCACGGTGGTGGTCTTACCGTTCGTGCCGGTCAGGCACAGCCACTTGGGGGTCGGGCGGTCGCTGCGCTCGTTCAGGCGCCACGCCAGCTCCACATCGCCCCAAATCTGGATGCGACGCTCGTACGCGTCCAGCATGACCGGGTGGTCGGGGCGCACGCCCGGGGAGGTCACCACAAGCTCGGGTTCCTGACCGTCCACCAGGGGCAGGGCACGCATGTGCTCGGGACCGAACAGACCCTCAACATTGCCGTAGGCGTTAGCGTACAGGTCGATGCGCTCACGCTTCTCCGGGGTGTCAGCCCCGTCGATGACTACGATCTTCGCGCCCAGCTGGGCAAGCACGTCGGTCACAGCGTCGCCGCTGGTACCCATGCCCACCACGACCACGCGCAGGTTAGCCCAGGGGGCACCCCAATGGGTCAGCTCGGAGAGGCGCTCCGATTCGTATACCGGGTTCACCGCAATAGCGGCAGCGTTCGCTTCAATGCGAGCGGCATCCGGCTGTTCATTAGTTGACATTAGTGAATCACTCCAGAAGTCTGCGAGAACCAGTCACCGAAGAACAGCGCCAGGGCAACGAGCACGCAGAGGGCGTTAATAACCCAGAGGCGGAACACGGAGTTCACCTCGCCGCTGCTGACGGTACCGGGCTGAATGACCTTCTTATCAATTGAGAACTTGCCGTTGACGCCAACCTTCTCCATGTGGTGGTGGAAGGGGGTCATACGGAAGTAACGGTGCGCGTGCAGGGGCTTCTCCCCCGCTGCCACCGAACGCTTACGGCTGGTCTTGAACACGAACTTCTGCACGATCACAGAGAACACTTCCAGCACGGGAATCAGAGCGATGACCAGCAGAAGCAGTTCGGTGCGGGTAAACAACGCGAAAGCAACCATTGCGCCACCGAGCGCCAGGGAACCGGAGTCGCCCATGAAGATCTGTGCCTTCGACACATTCCACCAGAGGAAGCCGGCCAGCGAACCCACCAGGGATGCGGCAATCAGCGCAAGCGAACCGGGGTCGCGCACATCGTAGCAGGCGGTGCCAGCGCCAGCGGAGCAGGCGTGCACGTACTGCCAGATGCTGATGGTCAGGTAGCCGGAGAAGATGGTCATCATGATGCCACCAGCCAGGCCGTCCAGACCATCGGTGAAGTTCACCGCGTTCGTACCGGACAGGGAGATGAGGGTAATCCAACCAACCAGCAGGATGGAACCGAAAACCGCACCCGTCGCGAACAGGTCAATGGGCAGGTCACGTACGAAAGAGATAGCGGTCGACGCCGGACGAGCACCCGACTCATTCGGGAACTGGAACGCCAGGTACGCAAAGGGCAGGGTCACACCCAGAAGACCAATGGTCTTCTGCTTCTCGGTCAGACCCTCGTTGCCCTTATTACGGAACTTCATGATGTCGTCCGCCGCACCCACACCGAGCATGCCCAGGGTGAAGGCGATGGTCAGCCACGCGGTAGCGGTCGGTACCGGCGCGGTACCGAAGAACAGGGCGCTCACCGCAAGGGTCAAGAAGTAGGCGAGAATCGCCGCGGGGATGAAAATCAGACCCGCCATGGTGGGGGTGCCCGCCTTATGCTGGTGGGCTGCCGGGCCTTCCTCACGGATGAGCTGGCCAAGCTTCAGAGACTTCATCTTCTTGATGAACACCGGCAGCGCGGTGAGGGAGATGAGGAATCCGAGGATTCCAGCAATCAGCACGGTAATCATAAAGCGCTACCCTTCGTTCGTGGTCTGTTCGGTCGAAGTACGGTCGCCGTTAGCGGCGCCGTCCAGGTGAGCGGCAAGGTGGTCGCTCAAATCGGTGGTTTCAACAAAGTCACCGGCAGAAAGCCAGGTCGGTGCCTGCTCTTCCTCAGCGCCGAAGGTGTACTCGGCGAAAGCAACCTGGTCACCCAGAATGCCCAGCTTCGCGCCGTTCGAGGACTTGAAAAGCACAATGTCGCCGGGGCGAACCCCGGCGCGCAGAATCTGCTCAGCCTCTTCCGGGGTCTTCACCCAGGTCGCCTCATTACCCCAGGAGCCTTCCAGGTGAGCCGCATTGTAGGTGGGCTTCGTCTCGTCGCCCACAGCAATCAGCTTGGAAATGTTCATGCGCACCACGAGGCGGCCGATGCGGTCGTGCTCCTCCAGGGAGGCGTCACCGAGCTCCAGCATGGCACCCAGAACAGCCCAGGTGCGGTGCGGCTGACCGGTCGCCGGGTCGACGGTGCGACCCAGCTGCGCCAGGGTGCGCAGTGCCGCTGCCATCGACTCGGGGTTCGCGTTGTATGCGTCGTTAATGACGGTCACGCCATCAGCACGGTCGGTGCGAGCCATACGCCACTTCGAAGCCGCCGCCGCCTTGTTGAGCGCGCGAGCGATTTTCTCACCCGAAATACCGCTGTTGTAGGCAATCGTCGCCGCAGCCAGCAGGTTGTGCACGTGGTGCTCACCGATCAGCTGCGAGGAGATCTCGTACTCGCTACCGTCGGGCAGGCGCAGAGTGAACTCGGGGCAACCAGCGTCGGTGGTGCGCAGGTTCAGCGCCGCCACGTAGCGTTCGTAGGGCTGACCGTTCGCGCCGGTCTTCTCACCCACGCCGAAGTAAGTAATGGGGGCAACCGAACGCGACGCCATGCGCAGCACGCGCTCATCGTCAGCGTTCAGAGCCAGGGAGCCGGTCGGCTGAACGCCCTCAGCCAGCTCACCCTTAGTACGCTCAATATTGTCCACGCCGCCGAACTCGCCAGCGTGCGCGGTACCAACCTTCAGGATTGCGCCGTGATCGGGGTGCGCAATATTCGCCAGGTACTCGATGTTGCCCACACGGTCCGCACCCATCTCAATGACCAGGTAGCGGGTGGACTCATCCGCACGGAAAACGGTCAGGGGCACGCCCACCTCACTGTTGTAGGAGCCGACCGGGGCAACGGTCGGGCCCTCCGGGGTGAAAATGGCGGCAAGAAGGTCCTTGGTGGTGGTCTTACCGGCAGAACCGGTAATACCGATAACGGTCAGCTCACCCTGAGCGCGCATCTGCTCAATGGAATAGCGCGCCAAATCGCCCATCGCCAGCACCACATCGGGCACCTGGATGCTCGGGTAGGGCACGCCCTGCTCGTCGAGTACCTCACGCTCGACCAGCGCCAGGGTCGCGCCCCTCTCAAACGCCATGGGGATGAACCTGTGACCGTCAGTGACCGCGCCAGGCTTCGCAACGAACAGGGTACCGGTCTGCACCTCACGGGAGTCGGTGGTGGCGAAGTCTGCGTACACCTGCTCCTCACGGCCCTCCAGGCCGATAGCGGTGCCGCCGGTTGCCTCAATAATCTGGGCGGCGCTGAGCTTAATCATTCTTCACCATACCTTCAGCGGTCTTAGAGTCACTTTCATCGAGCATGCGCTGGTAGTCAGGCAGAATCTCGAAACCGTGCGCACGCAGGGCACGGGCGGTTTCAACACGGTCGTCCAGGGCGATATCCACGCCATCAACATCCTGTTCGGTTTCGTGGCCGCGGCCAGCAATCAGGATGGCGTCATGCTCGCCCGCCAGGGCAATTGCCGCATCAATAGCGGCGGCACGCGGAGAAATATTCAGGATCTGGGTGGCTCGGCGGTTCTCAGCCTTCTGCGCGCCCTCCTCAACAGCGGCACGAATCGGCTCGGGCGCCTCACCGTGCGGATCGTCATCAGTCACAACCACAATATCTGCATACTGTGCCGCAATCGCACCCATAATCGGGCGCTTGAGCTGGTCACGCTCACCGGTCGCACCGAAAACAATCATGACCTTGCCGTCTCCGGGGCGGTCCATCGCCTCCAGGGCACGGGTCAGGCCGTCAGGGTTGTGGGCAAAGTCCACAATCGCGTGCGGAGCCAAAGAAATCAGCTGCATACGACCCGGCACCACCGGAGTCAGAGCCGAACCGGACGCCAGCTCAGGCAGCAGACGCGCACGCTCAGCAGAGTCAGTGTCCAGGTACGCCATGAGAGCCGCCAGCGCAGCATTCGAAACGTTAAAGTCAGCGGGCAGACCGGTGTAGCATTCAACGCTCTCACCGGCGCCATTAGCCACGTGGAAGCGGTGGCCCAGACCCTCACGCTGAACCTTCACCACAGCCCAGTCGCGGGCGCCAAACTCTGCGGGCACCTCAGCCAGACCGGCACCTCGAGCAGTCACCAGGCGGTGCACCTGCTGCGCGCCCATCTGCTCGCAAGCAGCGGAGAACATCTTCTCGCCCCACTCGTCATCAGCAGTAATCACCGCAAGCTCAGCACGCTCAGGAGTGAACAGCTGCGCCTTCGACTCAAAGTAATGCTCCATGGTGCCGTGCAGATCCAGGTGGTCCTGGGTCAGGTTCGTGAAGCCAGCAACCGCATACTTCACGCCGTCCACACGGTGGTAATCAATCGCGTGCGAGGACACCTCCATTGCGGCGCAACGCACCTGATGCTGGCCCATAATCGTCAGCAGAGAATGCACGTGAGGAGACTCCGGGGTGGTCATCTTCGAAGGAACCGACACACCATCAATCAGAATCTGAATAGTGCCAATCAGACCGGTCTTCACACCCAGACCGGTGCGGAACACCGACTCCAGCATGTAGGTGGAGGTGGTCTTACCGTTGGTACCGGTCACCGCGTAACGATGGGTAGCGGGGAACAACGCCGAACCATAAATCAGCGCAGCCAACGGACCGACATACTCGCGCAGGTTCTCAGTCACCAGGACAGGCACCGGCGCCTCACCCAGCAGCTGCGCACCGGCAGCATCCGTCAAAATAGCGGAAGCACCCAGATTCAACGCGGCCTCAGCAAACTGCGCACCGTGCACCTTCGCACCGGGCAGAGCCACGTACAGGTCCTGCGGGCGAACACCTCGGGAGTCCATGCTAATACCGGTAACCTCAACAGAATCACCGGATTCAGAACCCTGAACGCCACTAGCCAGCTGGGAACTCACCTGAGCACCCAATCCCTGCAGATGTTCGCGAAGGTGCGCCAAACTCACCGGGCGCACAGAATTCGGGCGCAGAGTCTGAGCGTCGCCGCCCAGCAGGTTCTGGCCGGGTGCGTGAGATGCGGTATCCATCGTCCTTCTTTCCTCTCCGCTGTCCGAAGCGGTGAGCTCTGTATGGTCAATGCGCTCAAGGCACACAGGGTCATTCAATATTCTACGGGCTTTAGGCTTCGACAGGTGTTCAGTCCCGGGGCTTCTTCATCACGAATCAGCTACCGGGAACCTCTCCCCCGCTCGCCTTTAGCTCGTCTTATTGGGGCTATCCTCAGCAAAAAGCGGAATCAACTCCGGTTCACCGGTAGAACGCGGCACATTATAGGTGTGCAGGGTCTTCTCCATAATCTTGGAGAACTCAGCCGTCGTACCGTTCGCACCCACGCTACCCTCAGGACGCTGCATGGTCACCGCCACCAAGAACTGCGGGTTCTCAATCGGCGCCACACCAATAAAGGACGTCGTGTTGCCGTCGTAGCCGCCCTTCTCACTCGGAGTTTCCGCAGTACCGGTCTTACCGCCCACGCGGTAGCCGGTCACCTTCGCCGGACGGGCGTGGCCTTGCTCCACCACATTCTCCATGAGAGTCAGGCAGGAAGCGGCAGTCTCCTCGCTGACCATGCGTTCGCCAGGCTCTACGGCACGCTTATGTTCGGTACCGTCGGCGTCAATGATCGCGTCCACAATGCGCGGCTTCAGACGAACGCCCTTATTGCCCAGCGCCTGGAAAATCATGGCGGTCTGCAGCGGAGTCTGCGCAACACCCTGACCGAACAGCACAGTGTACTGCTGACGGCCATCCCAATCACGCCAATCAGCGATTATACCCTGCTCCTCACCGGTCAGCTCAATGCCGGTAAACTCGCCGACGCCGTACTTCTTCAACCAGTTGTAGCGCTCTTCCTTGCTGAGCTTCTGACCGACCAGCACCGTACCGGTGTTCATCGAGTCATGAATAATGCCCGAGAAAGTACGCCGCTGCGCCCCGTGCTCAAACGCATCCTTGAAAGTCTGGCCGTCAATCGTGAGGGTCGCGGGCACATCATACACGCTAGTCGGAGTCGTCAGGCCCTGCTCAATCAGCGCCGAAGAAGTCAGCATCTTCTCGGTCGAACCGGGCTCCACGTTCTGCGAAATAGCGCGCGGAGTCATGTCCGCCGCATCCTCAATAGTTGCCGCCCCCGGGTCCATCGTGGAGGAATCAGCGAGAGCCAAAATGGAGCCGTCACGCACATCCATAACAATGGCGGTACACCATTCAGCCTTCAGCTCCTCGGCGCGAGCACGTACCACCTGCTGCGCAAAATACTGCACGTCACGGTTAATGGTCAGACGAATATTCTTACCGTCCACCGCCAGGCGCTGCTCTTCCTTAGCCACCGGAATACGCACACCATCAGCACTAATCTCGTAGGTGCGCTCACCGGGGGTACCGGCAAGCTCCTTCTCGAAGACACGCTCAATGCCCACCGAGAAGTTACGGGACACCGTGCCGCCCTTGCCGTTGCCGTCAGCCTCTTCAACAATGTTGTACTTGCCGACCACGGAGCCACCCACACTACCGTTGGGGTACAGGCGCTGGGAGAACGCCTCACCGTAGATGAAGGGCGCACCCAGGGCATCAATCTTATTGAAAATTTCCGGGGTGATATTTGCCTTAATCACCGAGTACTTGGAGGTGCCGTCCAGCTTGGACTTGATGAACTCGTCGGTAATGCCCGGGTCAACGGTCTTGAGAATATCGACCATCTCGTACACCAGCTGGTTGGGGGTGACCTCAATCTTCTGGGTGCGGTCCTCGTTGTAACGCTTGAAGGTCGCCACGGCACTCTGATCAGCGGTCAGGTTATAGCGCTGCACAGTACGCGCCATGACATTGCCGTTGATATCCAGAATCTGGCCGCGCACAGCAGGCAGCACCTGGGAGCGCAAACGCTTCTGACGGGACGCATTCGCCACCGCACCGGGATCAAAGCCCTGGCGGATAAACAGATTCGCACCAATGACGCCCAGAGCACAGGTGGCAGCGGCGCCGGCGACAAAGCCACGGCGGGTCAGGTCCGGCTGACCGGATGCCGATTCGTTCGCGTTCTTACGCGCGTCGGAGCTCATGCGGTGGTCCTTTCGCTGGTCTGGTCTATCGGTGATGCTACGCATCCTGTGGTCAATGTTGTTTATCGTGCGGGCTGGCTTGCCGCGGGGCTAGCGGCAGGGCTGGACTGCTGAGCGGCGCTCGGGGCGGCGGATGCAGCCGGGCTGGCAGGTGCGCTATTCGCCGGTGCAGGGTTAGCCTGCTGAGCTGAGTTAGTCTGCTGAGCCGGGTTAGCCTGCTGATTAGGGCTTGCCGAGGCGCTTGCAGGTGCCTTAGCCGCCGCGCCCGCCTGGCCGTGGCGCTGCTGAACGGACTTGTCCGCATCCACAATGCCCTTGGCGTAGCTTTCGTTCGAACCAGCCGCCGGCGGGGCAATCAGGTTCTCCTGCTTGCTTCCCTCAACGCCGGTCGGGCTTGCCACCGGGGCGGGGGTGCCCTCAATCGTGGAGGACTGCAGGTTCAGGGTCGCCTGCGAAGAGCTCACAAACATGCCCAGGGTGCTTGCACGAACTGCCAAATCCTGCGGGGCTTCCTTGAAGCCAATCTCCTGCTGCAGCGCCTGGTTCTCCTGCACGAGCTGCTGCTCCTGCGCACGCAAATCCACCATGTCGTACTGGCGGGTCACGATCAGCACATTCAACAGCAGGATAAAGACCAGGGTCAGCGGGATTGCCGCGAAGACAGCGAGCATGGTGGGCGGGCTGAGCTTACGAGCTCGGCGGCGCACCGTCGAGAGCGGGTGACGCGACTTCGGCTTCTCCTCGCGGGCCTCTTCTGTGCGAGCTGCCGTACGAACGCTCGAGGGCACGCGGCTCGCGTTCGTCGAGGTGCGCTTACCGCCGTGCGAAGCAGCAGTACTGGCGGGGCGGACCACAGGCTGGGCTGCGGTGACCGGCTCCAGACGCGCGGTACGGGTACGACCGGAGTGGGCGCGAGTGGAGGCGCGGCTCGCCCCGGTCGATGCGCCAGTAGAGGATGCGCGGGTAGAGCCAACGGCGCTGGGGGTACCGGCGGCAGGGCGCGAGGAACCGGCGCGTCGACTCCGCGGTGCGCCCTGGGTGCGGGTGGGGCGCTGGGATGCGTGCTGGGTGCTCACTCTTCTTCGCTTTCTGTCTTCTACTTGGCGGGGATGCGGGTCTTCTCGGCGGCGCGCAGCTTGGCGCTGGCGGCGCGGGAGTTCTGTTCGATTTCCTCGTCAGTAGGCGGTTCGGCGCCGCGGGTAATGATTTTGACGGTGGGCTTGTGCTCTTCAAGCTCTACCGGGAAGCCCTTGGGCGCCTTGGAGGTTGCCTCTGCGGTCAGTGCCCTCTTGACGATTTTGTCTTCGAGGCTGTGGTAGCTCATGGCGACGAATCGGCCGCCGAGGTTGAGCGCCTCCAAGGCTGCCGGTACGGCGCGTTCGAGGGCTTCCAGTTCGTGGTTCACTTCGATGCGCAACGCCTGGAAGGTGCGCTTGGCGGGGTGACCACCGGTGCGCTGCGCGGCGACGGGCACCGCCTTCTGGATAATGCGCACGAGCTCACCGGTAGTTTCCAGGGGCGCGTTGGCGCGGGCGGTGCAGATGGCGCGGGCGATACGCGATGCGAACTTCTCTTCGCCCCAGTTGCGGATAATGCGGCGTAGCTGGTCTTCGCTGTATTCG
>ERZ772770.245-NODE-245-length-12446-cov-5.03914_pt1 | contig 12446 bp, 6 predicted proteins | sample MGYA00511361_ERZ772770 | MGnify/ENA primary metagenome ERZ772770 (study PRJEB29015, sample SAMEA2738026) | human oral metagenome | biome: human oral; feature: human-associated habitat; material: saliva | place: China | collected 2251 ... | reverse complement strand
GGCGGGAACGAATACTGTTCCCGCCGCACTTTCGTGAGGTTGTTTGAGTGAGTTAGCGTGTGGGGCTTACTTCTTGGAGCCCAGCAGTGCCAGACCCGCGCCGAGCAGCACGATGTTGTTTGCGAGCTGCTGGCCGTCCTGGGTGGTGCGGAGCGTGCTTGGGTGAAACATCAAGGCATTCCATAGGTGCGCCCCGTCTCAAAAATCTGCCCCTGTTGGATTCATTGCGCTCATGTGGGTATTAAGGGGTAAAATTTGAAATTATGCATTCCCTGCATAATTCTTGATCAGTGATGCAAGAAGTCGGAAGCCCCGCGAAATCGGAGTCCACAAGCTCAAGCGCACCGCGCGGGCTGGGGAAACGCGAGGCTCCCCTCCTTTTTGCCACCAAGAAATATGCACGAATACCAACCACTCGGAACCGCCCAAACCATACTCAGGTGAACCGCCGCAGGAAAGAGAAATACGTGACACAGCAGCCAACGCCGCACAACTCCGTCACCGGCCTAGACTCCGAAGCGGAGCACTCCAAGCTCCAGCGCGGACTCAGCTACCGACACATCCAGCTGATCGCAATTGGCGGTGCCATCGGTACCGGCCTCTTCCTCGGCTCGGCGAAGACCATTGCCCTGACCGGCCCCTCCATCGTCTTCGTCTACGCAATTATCGGTAGCGTCATCTACTTCGTGCTGCGCGCCATGGGTGAGATTCTGCTTTCGAACCCCAAGTACAAGTCCTTCACCGACTTCATTACCGACATTCTTGGTCTTCGCGCCGGGTTCTTCGTCGGCTGGTCGTACTGGTTCTTCTGGGTTGTCACCGGTATTGCGGACGTCATCGCAATCACCGGCTACGTGCAGTACTGGCTACCTGACGTGCCCAAGTTCATTCCGGCGCTGACCGTTATCGTGGCTCTGCTGCTGCTGAACCTGCCCTCGGTGAAGAACTTCGGCGAAATCGAATTCTGGTTCGCTGTCATTAAAATCGTCGCTATTGTGCTGCTCATTGTGGTGGGTGCGCTCATGGTTGCCTTCAGCTTCACCTCGCCCGACGGTACTGTCGCCTCCGTAACGAACCTCTGGGAGCACCCCGGCCCCTCCGGTAGCGGCATCTTCACTCAGGGTCTGACCGGCTTCCTGGGCGCCTTCCAGATTGCGCTTTTCGCTTTCGTGGGCGCTGAGCTGGTCGGTGCCGCCGTTGCGGAAACCGAGCACCCCGAACGCACCCTGCCCAAGGCAATTAACGCGGTGCCCTTCCGCATTGGCCTCTTCTACGCTATGCCGCTGCTGACCATCCTCGCCGTCACCCCCTGGGACAAGCTGGATAAGTCCATGAGCCCCTTTGTGGGCATGTTCTCCCTGGCTGGTATTGGTATTGCTGCGTCGCTGGTGAACTTCGTGGTGCTGACCTCCGCGGCGTCCTCGGCGAACTCCGGTATTTTCTCGACCTCTCGCATGGTCTACGGTCTAGCGCACGACGGTGCCGCACCCTCCGCGCTGGGTAAGCTCACCAAGAACGGCGTGCCCGCCAATGCCCTGTACCTGACCACCGTGATGCTGCTGTTCAGCCTGGTCATGCTGTATGCCGGTAGCGGCATTATGGAGGCGTTCACCGTGGTGACCTCGGTGGCGTCGATGATGGGTATCTTCACCTGGAGTATGATCCTGATTGCCTACCTGGTGTACCGCAAGAAGTTCCCGGAGCGCCACGAAGCGTCCGAGTATAAGATGCCCTGGGGTATTGGCATGAGCTGGTTTGGCCTGGTCTTCTTCGCTGTGATGGTTTACGCCCTGAGCCTGTACCCGGATACCGCTGTTGGTCTGGCTCTGACTCCCGTCTGGTTCATTGCCCTGGCCATTGGCTACGAGATTCTAACTCGCCGTCACGCTGCCAAGCGTGCGCGCGTGGTGGCAACCGAGAAGCCTGCCGAAGAGGCTGGTCAGAAGTAGTTTCAGTTCTTTCTGCGGCGCTGTTGGTAAGCCCCGTTTCTGCATTCTTTTGGATGCGGAAGCGGGGCTTTCTTGCGCCCCTTGGTCGGGTGCTAGGCGGCATTTTTACGCCGCTTGATGTGATTTCAATAATAGAGATAAGTCACTTTTTTCGTGTCAAAACCTGTTTTTGCACCCTGAACACCTGTAGAATAACTATCCAAGTAGCTGCGAGAGCTCCCAGAAAAACTTCGCGTTAGTCGATAGCGTGACACTTCCGAGTACCGCGCGGTAACTGGCATGGAGCCCCAGCCTCGCCCCGAAATCCGGGGACACCCCGCAAAGCAATGGCCGCATATTCATGCACTAGCTATACCTCCTGAATTTTAATGATTCTCATTATAGGCAAGGGGTACATGCGGTACGGGGTACAACCGCTGAAAAGAGGACGTCGTGACTGAACAGAACAACGTCAGCCTGAATCCTAAAGCTCCCGAGCAGGGAGAGCGACTACACCGCGGTCTAAGCAACCGCCACATCCAGCTCATTGCCATTGGCGGTGCCATCGGTACGGGCCTGTTCATGGGCTCCGGCCGCGCCATCTCCCTGGCAGGGCCCTCCGTTATCTTCGTGTACATGCTCATCGGCGCCTTCATCTTCCTGGTGCTGCGAGCTATGGGCGAGATCCTGCTCTCCAACCTGAGGTACAAGTCCTTCTCCGACTTCACCACCGACCTGGTCGGCCCCATGGGTGGATTCTTCCTCGGCTGGTCCTACTGGTTCATGTGGGTGGTCACCGCCGTCGCGGACATCATCGCAATTGTCGGCTACCTGCGTCTGTGGTGGCCCGACCTGCAGGCATGGATTCCGGCGCTCGCCGTCATCGGCGTTCTGCTGACCCTGAACCTGGTGTCCGTGAAGAACTTCGGCGAAATCGAATTCTGGTTCTCCATGATTAAGATTGTCGCCATCGTTGCCCTGATTATTGTTGGTGGCGCCATGGTCGCTATCGGCTTCACCTCACCCAGTGGCGCGCAGGCATCCGTCGCAAACCTCTGGAACGACGGCGGTATGTTCCCCAACCACCTGATTGGCTTCCTCGGCGCGTTCCAGATTGCCGTCTTCGCGTTCATGGGCTCAGAGCTCGTCGGTACCACGGCGGCAGAAACCAAGGACCCCGAAAAGACCCTGCCCAGGGCAATCAACGCCGTGCCGGTACGTATTATGGTCTTCTACGTGGGTGCGCTCGTCACCATTCTGATGGTTACCCCCTGGCGCCTCGTCAGCCCCGATAAGAGCCCCTTCGTCGCCATGTTCACCCTGGCGGGCCTGGGTATCGCCGCGCACATCATCAACTTCGTGGTGATTACCAGCGCAACCTCCTCGGCGAACTCCGGTATCTTCTCCACCTCGCGCATGGCATTCGGTCTGGCGCGCGAGCGCAGCGCCCCGCAGTTCCTGGGCAAGATCTCTAAGAACGGTGTGCCGCGTAACGCGCTGTTCCTCTCGGCCGTGATGATGCTGTCCTCCATCGTGCTGCTCTACGCGGGTGACTCGATTTCTAGCGCGTTCAACCTGGTCACCACCGTGGCTGCGGTACTCGTGATTTTTGCGTGGGCGATGATCATGGTCAGCTACCTGATGTACCGCAAGAAGTTCCCGTCACGTCACGAGAAGTCGAAGTTCCGCCTGCCCGGCGGCCGTTTCTCCGCCTGGCTGTCGCTGGTATTCTTCGCCTTCACCATCGGTGTGCTGACCATGGATGAAGAAACCCTCAGGGGTTTGCTCGCGATGCCCGTCTGGTTCGCGATTCTCGGTATCGGCTGGTTCTTCAAGCGCCGCGCGGATGCACGCCGCCACGAGGCGATTTCGACCCGCACCGCGCAGATTGCGATTGTGGAGGCGTCCGAAATCTTCTCGGCACGCTAGGCAACTAGGCTAGGCAATCAGGCTAGGCAACCACGCTCAGCAAGCGCGCTGGGCAGTCACGCCGGCTATCGGTGCCGGCTACCAGCGCATGAGTAAAGCCCGCGTCACCTACTCCTTATGGGGAGTGGGGGACGCGGGCTTTTGCTCTCTCGCGATGAACCCGAGAGGTGCGTGGGAGTGCGCGCTTAGACGGATGCCACCTCAGCATCTTCAGCGAGAGGGTCGTTGTCATCATCGGTGCGGTAGAAATCCCAGCGTTCACAACCGCAACCGGAACGCATCGCCTCGATGACGGCGTCAGCAGCCTCCAGCGGGTCGAGCGCGTGCAGATTCCACAGCGCATGCACCGGTACCGGGTGCCTCCAGCCGTGCTCCTGCAGGAACTCCGGGTCGAAGGCGGGTAGCGCCTCGGCGGTGGGTTCTAGCTCGCAGAGGAAGCCGGTGGGGGAGCGGAAGACCGTCACCACGGGGGTCGGGTCGGCGTCTTCCAGGCAGGCGCCGTCGAAGAAGTAGTAGGTGCTCAGGCGGCGGTTCCAGGCAAGCTGCGCGAGGCGTTCGCCGAAGACATCCACCGTCTGCTCCCACTGGGTGCGATGGTACGCCGCCAGGTCGGTGTGGGCGGTCTGCACCACGCCGATGCCCTGCTCGGTGAGCTCGCGGGCGCTCAGACGCGCGGGCTCTGTAGGTTCTACCGGCTCTGCGGGTGCGTCCGCGGGGGAATTGTCGGGGGTATCCAGCTCTACTAGTTCTGCCTCGGTGAGCTCTGCGTTAGACAGCTCAGCGTCGAGGAGCTCAAGCTCCTCAGCGGCACTTGCTCCAGCGGCGCTCGACTCAGCGGCAGCAGCGTTTGCTTCATTCCTCGTCCACAGGCGCAACTCGCGGGCAATCTGCGCGCGTCCGCGATGCAGGGTCGCCTGCCAAGAACCGAACTTGGCGCGCACCGCACCCAGGGGAGGCACCTCACCAATCAGAGTCTGAATGGTCGACCAGTAGCCGTACATGAGAGCCGTCGGGTCGCGGTCGTAGCGGGCACAATAGCTCAAAAAGAGGCTCAGGGTCTTCGACGCAAAATCCTCGGGTACCGCGGCGGCGTCAATGTACCACTCGTTTTCGAGCGCCTCCGCCGGGTAGATGCCGGTGCGGAGCATGCCCAGACCCCAGTTGCCGTCACCGAGGTAATCGTTCGCGGTCTGAACCGGTGCCGGCCACGCCGATTCGCCCTCCATGCTGGAGGCAAGCAGGGTGTAGAGGCTACCGCCCTCGGTGCCGATTTCTTCCATGCCGCGCAGCCGGATGTCCTCGAGGGTCTGTGCGTACGCCTCTTCGTCCAGCTGGGAGTAAGGGTGCGCGGCAAGGTACTTGAGCGTTGCACCAATCTTCGCCAGGATATGGGCGATGTCTTCGCTACTGAAGTGGCGCGCCTCCAGCGCGGGCGGCAGGTCGTGGATAATATCGCAATCAAGAATCAGTGCCGTGTACTCGGGCTCCGGGGGCAGATCGTAGGCTTCCGCGAAAACATACCAGAGGCCGCAAGCAATCATCGTGTAGGTCGGGGCGTCTGCCACGACCGGGCCAAACTGCCAGATGCCGGAGTTCAGCGCATAGTTCAGATGCTTCTTGTTGATGTGCGGGTACAGAAAGTTGAGGCGGCGGAGAACCTGGCTAGGGGTGAACCCCAGCGCGGCGAGTTCGGCGATGAGTTCCGCGTACTCGTCGTGAAAATCTAGGTAGCCCTCCGGAGCGTTTGACAGCGCGGCTTGTTCGCGCATGGGTCCCTCTTTCATCTGCGGGATGTGGCGGCACCTTGTCGCACCGTGCCGCCGAAACCCTGAATGTGTGTACGCAGATAAGGGTGTTTGCATGTGTGAGGCCACACCTTATCTGCACGAATAAGAGATATTTTTTCAAAAAAATATGCTCTTTTATCTAAATTTATCGCTGAAACTTACCACTATTCAAATACGTGCACCCTCAACACGGTTTCTTACGTAAAGATGACAACGTTTAGCGAACCCACAGGGCAAAATATGCACAAAGAGCCGCATTCTGCACTAGAAAATGCGGTGGAAAAATACGCTCACCCGCACCCGCACAGACGAGCACAATACGCCCCGCGCTGACTCTATCCTCAGCCTCACCGGCCAGCCCGTGAGCCGCGGCGAAATATGCGAAACTGGAAGGATGAGCGAACACCCCCTCCCGAGCAGCATCCGCCCGCGCGCGAATCGAGCTGCAGACCCCGCGCCCAGCAGTGCCGCACACCGCGAAAAACACGAAACCGGCGGCGCAGGTGAGCCGCCCGCCGAGCACCTCATCAACGCGCTCGCCGTAGAAACCGGCATCGCGCCGCACCGCATCCGCGCCGCCGTAGCGCTACTCGACGCCGACAACTCCGTACCCTTCATCGCCCGCTACCGCAAAGAAGCAACGGGCGCACTCACCGACACCCAGCTGCGCACCATCCAGTCGCGCCTGGGTCAGCTCCGCGCCCTCGAAGAGCGCCGCAACCGCGTGCTCGAAGCGCTCACCGAACGCGCCGACGAAGGCCTCATCGACCCGCTCACCCTGCTGCAGCTGCGTTCCTCGCTCATGAACGCCGCCACTATCGCAGACGTGAACGCCATCTACGCCCCGTACCGCAGCGAGCGCGTGACCCGCGCCCAGATGGCGCGTGCCGCCGGGCTTGATTCCCTCGTTGAAGACCTGCTGGAGGTGCCCCTCGCCGAGGCGCACGCCATCGCCGCCGCGTACATTACCGACGGCACCGAAGACGATGAAGACGATGAAGACGAGGGCATTGAGGCTGCCGAGGTGGACGAAGCCCTGCAGATTCACAGCGCCGAAGATGCCCTCGACGGTGCCCGCGCAATCCTGATCGACCGCGCCCTCACCGACCCGGTGCTGAGCGAAAAGCTCCTCAAGCGCCTGCGTGAGAGCGGCGTGATTGAGTCCCGCGTGATTGCCGGTCAGGAAAGCATCGGCGCGAAGTTCTCCGACTATTTCGCCTTCTCGGACCGTATTCGTTCCATTCCGCCGCACCGCGTGCTGGCGCTACACCGCGCCAAGGACGCCGGCGTGGTGCGCCTCAAGGTGGATGTGGCACCCGCCCCCGTGGCGCTCAGCCGCTTGCGCGGTGCCGCCCGCGCCGAGGCTGAGGCCGCCGCCGAAAATTACGAGAACGTCCGTTCTGCATACGAGCGTGAAGTCGCCGCCGCGCTACGCATCCCCGTGCAGGTGCTCAACACCGTCGATGACGAAGATCGCGTACTCGGCTGGCTCGCCGCCACCGTCCGCACCGCATGGCGCAGCCACCTGCGCCCGCGCCTCGCCGAACGCATCCGCCACCAGCTACTCGACGCCGCCGCACAGCACGCCACCGAGGTGTTCGCCTCCAACCTGCGCGATATTCTGCTCGCCGCACCCGCCGGTCACAAAACCACCCTCGGCCTGGATCCGGGTCTGCGCCACGGCGTGAAATACGCCGTGGTTGACGGCACCGGTGAGCCGCTGCGCGTGGGCACCGTCTACCCGCACGCCCCGCGCAACCAGTGGGCAGAAGCACTGCGCGAGCTTGCCGTCGCCTGCCGCGAGCACGGCGTGGAACTTATCGCCATCGGTAACGGCACCGCAAGCCGCGAAACCGACAAGCTCGCCAGCGAACTGATCCGCACCCTGCGTGAGGAAGGCGCAGAAGCACCCCAGAAGGTGACCGTCTCCGAGGCGGGCGCCTCCGTCTACTCCGCCTCCGCCCTCGCCGCCGCCGAGCTGCCCGACTACGACGTGACTGTACGCGGCGCTGTCTCCATTGCCCGCCGCCTGCAGGACCCACTCGCCGAGCTCGTCAAAATCGACCCACAGTCCATCGGTGTGGGCCAGTACCAGCACGACGTGCCGCCCGCCGCCCTGCGCCGTGCCCTCAATGACACCGTCGAAGACTGCGTGAACGCCGTGGGCGTGAACCTCAACAGCGCCTCCGTGCAGCTGCTCGCGCATGTGGCGGGAGTGGGCACCGCAACCGCCGAACGTATCGTCGCCTACCGCACCGAGCATGGCCCCTTCGCGAACCGTCAGCAGCTGCTGAACGTGCCGCGACTGGGCGCGAAAACCTTCCGCCAGGCGGCAGGATTCATCCGCATCCGCGGCGGTGAGGAGCCGCTGGACGCCTCCGCAGTGCACCCGGAAGCCTACCCGCTCGCGCGCCGCATTATTGCCGACGCGCAGGCACGCAACGGCGCCCACTGGGTTGCCGGCGCCCTGGGTACCTCAGACGGAACCGACCCGCTCGCCGGGCTGAACCCCGCCGACTACGTGCAAGGCAGCCACGAGCATGCGAGCGCGGAAGAAAGCACCGCCGGCGTGTACACGGTTGAGGACATCTTCACCGAGCTGCGCCGCCCCGGCCTGGACCCGCGCGGTAGCTTCCGCACCGCCCGCTTCTCCGAGTCCGTCTCGCACTTCGAGGACGTGCGCCCCGGCATGGTGCTCGAGGGCGCCGTCTCGAACGTGGCGGCATTCGGCGCGTTTGTGGATATTGGCGTGCACCAGGACGGCCTCGTGCACATCTCGCAGATGAGCCGCGGCTACGTGGCGAACCCGCACGACATTGTGCGCAGCGGCGACATCGTGCAGGTGCGCGTGGTGGAGGTCGACCCGGCGCGCCGCCGCATCTCCCTCTCCCTGCTGGTAGAGGACGAGAACTAGCGGGCGAGAGCTAGATACAGAGCGCTCGCCGACTTATTGGGCAATCCAAGAATGAGCGTTCGCTAAAAATTCAGCTTCCGCAAGAGTGCACAAAAGCCCCGACAAGCACTATCTGTGCCTGTCGGGGCTTTATTTAGGTGTGTATCGAGCTATACGCCCGAGCTACACCTTAGAAGTCGATCTTCGCCGGGTCAGCGCCAATACGACCCTCGGGGCTGGACAGCGCATCCACAGCCGCGATGTCCTCGGCGGTCAGCTTCACGTTCACCGACGCCAGGTTCTCCTCAATGCGGGAGGGGGTCACAGACTTCGGGATAGCCACGGTGCCCTTAGCCAGGTGCCACGCCAGCACGACCTGCGCGGGGGTTGCGCCGTGACGCTCAGCGATCTCAGCCAGCACGGGGTTCTGCAGCAGGTCGCTACCGTTGCCCAGCGGGCTCCACGCCTGAGTCGCGATGCCGTACTCGGCGTGAACGGCGCGCAGCGCCTCCTGCGAGAAGTAGGGGTGCAGCTCAATCTGGTGGATGACCGGAACCACGCCGGTCTCCTCGATAATCTCGCGCAGCTGCTCCTCGGGGAAGTTCGAAACACCAATGGAACGGACCTTACCCTGCTTCTGCAACTCAATCAGCGCACGCCAGGAATCCAGGTACAGGCCCTGCTGCGGCTTAGCCCAGTGAATCAGGTACAGGTCAACGTAGTCGGTGCCCAGCTTCTCCAGGGACGCCTCAAACGCCTCAAAAGCGCTCTCGTAGCCCTGATCGGAGTTCCACAGCTTGGTGGTGAGGAAGATGTCCTCGCGAGCCACGTCGGAGTTAGCGATAGCGCGGCCTACGCCTGCCTCGTTGCCGTAGATAGCGGCGGTGTCGATGTGGCGGTAGCCGGTCTCCAGGGCGGTGCCCACAACCTTCTCGGCGACCTCGTCCTCAACCTGCCACACGCCGTAGCCCAGCTGCGGAATGGATTGGCCGTCGTTGAACTTTACGTTGGGTACGTTGTAGCTCATGATGCTCCTTTGGAATCTATGGGGAGGCGGCGCCTCCGTAAGCAGTCCTTCAAGGCTACGCCCCAGAGCCCCCGTTGAGAAGAGCCGGGCCAGAATCGGGCGTGAATCTAGCCTGAGGCGTAACCAAATGACAAAAAATGACGGGCGTCAGACACCTCCTCAGACTCGAGGGCTACCGCTCGGGCTGGAAGGCGGCTATCGCTCAGACTCGAGGGCGGCTACCGCTCGACAGCCGGCGCAAAGAGCTCACGCACATCCTCAGCCGTCACCGCCGCGGAGGCAAACTCGCCCTCACCGACCACCGCATCGAAGAGCGCGGCCTTCGACTCCTTGAGTTGCATGACCTTCTCCTCAATCGTGCCCTCGGCGACCAGGCGGTAGACGTGCACCTCCTTGTCCTGGCCGATGCGGTGAATACGGTCCACCGCCTGCTGCTCGGCGGCGGGGTTCCACCACGGATCCATGATGAACACGTGGTCCGCCTCGGTCAGGTTCAGACCGAAACCGCCAGCCTTGAGCGAAATGAGGAACACCGGCTCCTGACCGCTCGTGAACGCCTCGATGACCTCGGCACGGTTGCGGGTCGAACCATCCAGGTACAGGTGACCGATGCCCTCCTCCGCCAGGCACGCCGAAATGCTCTTGAGGTAGCCGGTGAACTGGCTGAACACCAGCACGCGGTGGCCCTTCTTGAGCAGGTCGGGTAGCTGCTGAACCAGGTAGTCGCGCTTGACCGACGACACCCCGGCGTAGGCCTCCGGGTCAATCAGCGCGGCATCAAGCGCCAGACGGCGCAGCAGGGTCAGCGACTGGAAGATCGTGAACCGGTTCTTGTCCATGTCCTCCAGCAGACCCAGCACCTTCTGGCGTTCACGCTGCAGATGCGTGTCATAGATGCGGCGGTGACCGGCAGCCAGCGGCAGGTTCACGCGCGTATCGTTCTTCGCCGGAAGCTCCGCCGCCACCAGCTCCTTGGTACGGCGCAACATGAGCGGGCGGATGCGCCGGCGCAGACGAGCCGCCGTCGCCGCGGCGTGCGCCGGGTCCTCACCGGACTCCGCCGGGCGAGCGTACAGGTCACGGAACGCGCGGGCGGAGGGGAACAGGCCGTCCGCCACAATCGCCAGCAGCGCCCACAGCTCCAAGAGGTTGTTCTCAATGGGTGTGCCGGTCATCGCGATCTTGGTGCGGGCGGGCATCGCGCGGGCGATGGACCAGGCGCGAGTGCCGGTGTTTTTGACGAATTGCGCCTCGTCCAGCAGGAGCGCACCCCAGCCTTCGGGAGCGGAGAGTTCGCCCGTGGATTCGTCAACGGTGCGGCCCAGCGTGCGGGCGTAGCCGGTGTATGCATCCTCGTCCATGCGCAGCAGCGTGTAGCTGGTCAGCACCAGGTGCGCCCCCGCGATGCGCTCAGCCAGCGGGGTCTTACCGGCGGTGGTTTCGGTGATGGTCACGACCTTCGCCTCGGGCAGGAAGCGCTCAGCCTCCGCCGCCCAGTTGGCGATGACGGAGGTCGGCGCGACCACGAGGAAGGGCGCGAACGACTCGACGCTCTCACCGCGTTCGGAGGCAGCACGCTCGGAGGCGGCACGATGCTCCTCGATCGCGTGGGCGAGCAGGGCGAGAGCCTGCACGGTCTTACCCAGACCCATATCATCAGCGAGAATACCGCCCAGACGCTGCTCGTACAGGAACGACAACCACTGGAAACCCTCCACCTGGTAGGGGCGTAGGGTCGCCTGCAAGCCAGCGGGTACCGGGCGCTGAGCAATCACCCGACGGGAAGCCTTCTGGGGCGCGGGGGAACCATGAGCACCCTTGTCAGAAGCCTTTTCAGTACCCTTTTCGGCGCTCTCTTCGGCATCCTCCAGACCCTCAACTAGCTCCAGCAACGAACGCACCTGAGCGTCCCACCGCGCGGTCGTATGCACGCTCGCCGCCAGCGACTCCAGCTCAGAGAACAGACCCGCCTGGTGACGGTTAATGCGCAGCTCACCACCCGCATCGTCGAGTTCGCGAGCCTCCGCGATGAGGGTGCGCAAGGTCTTAAACTCGGGGCGTCGCAGCGAGAAGTAGGTGCCGTTACCGAGCAGAATACGGTCCGCTCCGCGATCTAGCGCCTCAAAAATCTGCGCGAACGGCACGGTCCAGTTATTGACCTTCACAGCAATACCCAGGCCGAACCAGTCGCGAGAATTGCCCTCGCTCACGGTGATTTCAATGAGCGCGTCGGTTGCCTCCACGAACTGTGGCGGAGTGCCGTTAAAACGCACCTGAACAGCGGAAACACGGCGAAGCTTCGGCAGAATCGCGCTGAGCAACTCGCGGGTTTCCCAGCCTTCGATGCGGCGCTCCTCCAGCCCGGAAAGCGCCGGGTGAGCGGCAAGAATAGCGCGCACCGAACGCAGTACGCGCGCCTCAAAACGCTCATCGCGAACCTCACCGCCCTCTTCGCCGGGGTAGCCGAAAACGGGCAGGGAGTACACATCGGAGCCGGTCGCAGGCTTCTGTGCGCTCGCCTCCTTAGCGCTCGCCTCCTTAGCGCTCGCCTCATCCGCGAAGGGGTTCAGCGGGTACTCCCAATGCCAGCTCAGCTGCGCGTCGTGGCGTACCTGCTCGTCAAAGGTGATGTCAAGCACCAGATGCGGCGGCTTCACGCGCGGCAGCGCCAGCGCCGGGTCGGGGGTCAGCGAAGGAATGGAGCGGCTGAGCGCGGGCAGGTATTCCTTCTGGAACGTGGCGCGTTCCGCGGCGGGAATGTGCACGGTTCCGGCGCTAATGAGCGATTCGGAGGCGGCATCGAGCGGCTCAACCAGGGGGATGAGCGCCAGCTCCACACCCTCGGGCAGTTCGGGTACGGCGGGGGAGTAGCGCACCCGTTC
>ERZ772770.243-NODE-243-length-12487-cov-6.98287_pt1 | contig 12487 bp, 13 predicted proteins | sample MGYA00511361_ERZ772770 | MGnify/ENA primary metagenome ERZ772770 (study PRJEB29015, sample SAMEA2738026) | human oral metagenome | biome: human oral; feature: human-associated habitat; material: saliva | place: China | collected 2251 ... | reverse complement strand
CGACGAAGCCGCAGACAGTACAGATAGTATGGCAAGGCGAGGCAACGCCGTACTGGTTTAAAGTTAATCCACTATATTGATTTCAGACGACCTTTTGCCATTTGCACATACAATTCCCGCAAATCAAATTTCTAGAAAGGCTGATAGACATATCTATTCGGGCGGACTGCGACCTTATTGATGCAGTGCGGGCGTTACCTGCAACAGACTTTGGCAAAGAAAGATTCACCATAAGCACGCAATTAGATTTCAGACGACCTCACAGCCATATCGGCATTTCGGGGCGAATGATACCGAACTCTGGCGGATAATCCACTCCGACCAGGTACAGCCCATCAGGCATAAAAGTCGGCGGGGCTTTTAATCGGCTGCGCTCTTCGATTAAGTCCTGAAATCCGGAAACGCTAAGCCTGCCACTACCAACATAAACCAATGCCCCCATGATATTACGCACCATATGATGCAAAAAGGCATTGCCGTGTAAGTCTAGTTTTAAGAATTGCGGCGTACCGCTGATTTTTGCACTATACAGGGTCTTAACGGGTGATTTTGCTTGGCATTCGGCAGCACGAAAGCTGGAGAAATCATGTTCGCCTTCTAATAATAATGCCGCCTGCTGCATTTTTTCAGGATCGAGTTTGAGGTGCGTCCACCCTATCTTTCCTTGCAATATCGGGGAGCGGACGGAAGATGATTCCAAAAGGTAACGATACCTTCTACCGTATGCGTCAAAGCGGGCGTGAAAATGTGGGGCAACCTGCTGCGCGAACAATACAGCCACACCTTCAGGAAGATACGCATTGACGCCCCGCACCCAAGCCTGCTCGGGACGGGCTACTTTGGTATCAAAATGAACAACTTGCGCAGTCGCGTGTACGCCTGTATCGGTTCGTCCGGCAACAATGGTTCGGATGGTCTCGCCTGCAATTTGACTGAGTGCGCTTTCCAATACCGTCTGGACAGTGGGTAAACCGTCGGCTTGTTTTTGCCAACCGTAAAATCGGCTGCCGTCATAAGACAGGGTTAATGCCCATCTTTGTATGGTTTTTGTGGATAATGATTCGGTGTATGCAGTCATATGTCGTCTGAAAATAATAAAAGATGCCGTTTTCACGGCATCTTTTATTTTAGCATTGTTCAATTTCGATTTACTTGCCAATATTAGGCATTCAATTCGTTCATCAATGCTTGGGCTTTATTACGGATCTCACCGCTTGCGTCTTCCAGCAATTCAGTCAATGTCTCGCGGGCAGCATCGGGATCGCCGATTTCAACATACATTTTAGCCAGGTCATATTTAGCTTCCAGTGGAGCCGTCATACCGACGGACTCGGAGATGAAGCCTGATTCAAAACCGGAATGTTCATTACTGCTGTCAGCAGTATCTTCCACACCCAGATTTTCCCATTCGATGGTTTCGTCAGCGCTGGCTTCTTGAGTATTTTCAATACTGAAATCTTCGCCATCTTGGAATGCTAAAGGTTCGTCTTGCTTAATCTCAAACGGTTGAGTATCGGCTTCAGGCTGTGGCTGTTCTGTTTCTTCAACAACGAAATCCAGTGCTTCTTCTGAGCTATCTGCCTGTTTGTCTGCTGCTTCAACTTCAGACAAAGCTTCTTCTTGTATATCAGCAACTTCAACTTCAGACGACGTTTCTTCTTGCACACCTAATTCAGGGAAAGGCTCGATGGCTTTAACTGTTTTCGGCTCTTCCGCAAAGAAATCCCAACCCTCTTCCGATTCTTCGGATTGGGTTTCGGCTTCTTCTGTTTCTACTACGTCAATTGTTTCCGACTTAGGCTCTTCAATCTCCACTTCGAATGGGATAGGCTCTTCCGGTGCTTCCGGTTGAGCTTCCGGCAGGTCGTCTGAAACAGATGAAACAGGCGTTGCTGCAAAAGAGGAAACTGATGGAGCCTCTTCCTCATACTGAGGCTCTGTTCCTACTTCAGCAGTTCTATCTTCCATTACAACAGCAACGTGTTGATATGGATTTTCCGGTTCCGGCTCATATACGCTTTCGGTAGATTCGACAGTATCCCAATCGATATCACGGCGTTTTTCGGTTTCTTCGTCAATGGTAACGGCGCCGGACACGATGCTGGCTTGAGTATTATCCAGTTCGTTCAAATCTAGATCGACGTTTTCTTGAGCAGGTTCGGCAACAGGAGCCGGCTCATTGAAGAATACTTCATCATCGAAATCATCTTCAATTTCCAAACCGTCTTCTTCAGGTTTGGAAGTTTCTGCTACAACTTGTGGTTGCGGTTGCGGCGCAGTGGCAGCAGGGAATACATGATCTTCGATACTGATATCGAGATCGTCCTCATCCTGATCGTCCTGATCTATCGCACCAGCCACAGGCGCAACAGCTGAATTCTTCCGCTTGCCCAACAAGAACAGTAACAGCAACAAACCTGCCGATGCCGCGCCGCCGATCAACAGCCAGCGCCATAATCCGCTGTCTTCCGATGATGCTTCTTCTTGTTGTTTTTCTGTGGCAACTGCCGAGGCAATGCGCGCTTCGACATCAGCTTGTGCCTGAGAAATTTCTTGTGGTTCTGTGTTTGCTGTTGCAGACGACGCATTCGGCTCAGGCAGGACATTTACTTGCTCGGCAGAGGCCGCAACTGTTTCAGCTTTATTTTGTTCCGGAGTACCTGGCGTCGTTACAGCCGGTTTGGTTTCGGGCTTGGCTTCTTGTACCGGCTCAGCTTTTTTATCTTCTTTTTTATTTTCTACTTTGGTGTTTTCTACCGGAGTCTCTTTAGGAGGCGTTGCGGTACCGGCTTTTTCAGACGACCCTTGGGCTTGAGGCTTATTGCCTTCCTGAACCGGAGGTTTGACTTGTGCAGGTTTGGATGCCGTCGATTTCATATCGCCGTGCATCGGAATGTACAACACCTTGCCCGCAAGCATACGGTCGGCATCTTTACCGATGAACACGCTGGGGTTGGCATTGACCAATGCCTGTATCGTTTGTTCGACGGTCATTCCTTGAGGACGGATTTTAGTGGCAATTTCGGTCAGGGTCTCACCCTGACGAACCAGATGCTGCTTGCCATAACGAATCTCGGTCCCATTGGCGCCTACAGAAGATTGTTGCTGTTGTTTTGACGGCTGTGCCTGTACCGGTTTATTCGTGTTGTTTTTATCTTTTCGTACAGCTTCCTTGCGAACGGTTTCATTTTGATTTCCGTTTTGTATCGCGCGGTTGATGCGGTCACGCGCCGCCTGACGGTCAAATTGAGAATGGTATGAATTGTTGTCAGCAGAAGAATTGGATGAAGATTCGCCACTGCTGCGCGCACGGCTTGAACCATCCGTTTTACCGGAATAGCCTGCGGGATCAATGATGGCTGTGTATTCGCGTGATTGTGAACCTGCGCCGACTTGGAAAATCAACACAGGGTCTTTAATCGCTTTGCTTGAGTGGATAGTGACGACTGCCTTGTCGCCCGACTTACGGACACTGGTACGCAAATTGCTATTGGAAACAGTCGCTTTTCCGCCTTTCAACAGCGCCTGAGCCTCGTCACCGGTTACGGTGATACTGCCTGAAAACGGCTCGCCCAGATGGGATTGGACATTCAGCCCGCCAAGCCCTGCGCTCGCACCAAACGACACTGCCAAGGCCACAGATGCCGCGATTAATTTGATTTTATGATGGTTTTTCAAAACTTGTCCCCTGTGTAAAATGACAACCCTGCTAGAACTGCTACATGCTTAACCGTATATTACGATATATTACGTTATGATATCTTCTAAAGTCGCAGTCTGCCAAGTAATCCGATGAATTAAGTGATGAAACGAACGAGAAATTAACAGGTTTGTAATTTCTGTGTTTCTTTTTTACAAATCCTACTGATAACATAGTTTATCATCCCGACGGCATTTTTTAAACCCTTTTTTTAGATTATTGCCCGCCTGCATCGGCAATTTCGTTTCCAGGGTGGTGCAAAAAGGTGAGGCTGCCTGTATGATTAGCGTTTAGCCGATTGGTTTCATCTTTTTTGTTTGTTTGATTATGAAAGTTTTAAGCGATTTATTGGCAGTCATCTTGTTTTTCCTGACTTACACAATCACGAAAAACATGATTACTGCGACTGCGGTTGCCGTTGTATTCGGCATTTTGCAGGCAGGTTTTACTTACTTGAAATACAAAAAACTCGATACGATGCAGTGGGTCGGCCTGATCCTGATCGTCGTATTCGGCGGCGCGACCATTCTACTTCATGATGACCGTTTTATCATGTGGAAACCGACCGTTTTGTTCTGGATTGGCGCATTGGTTTTGCTGATCAGCCATCTAAGCGGGAAAAACGGATTAAAAGCGACTATGGGCAAAGAGCTGGAACTGCCCGAACATGTTTGGAGCAAACTGACTTATGCCTGGGTCGCATTCATGATTTTCTTAGGTATTGCCAACTGGTTTGTGTTTACCCACTTCAAAGAACAATGGGTAAATTACAAAATGTTCGGCTCTACCGGTTTTTTGTTTGTTTTCTTTATCGCTCAATTTTCCTATTTGAGCCGATATTTACCCAAAAAGGATAGTTGATGGAATATTACATGCTCCTGGCCACCGATGCCGATAATGTACACGAAGCCCGTATGGCGGCACGCCCTGCCCATCTGCAACGCTTGGAAGCTTTGAAGGCTGAAGGACGTCTTCTGACTGCCGGCCCAAACCCTCTTCCCGACAATCCGGAGCGCGTGTCCGGCAGTCTGATTGTGGCTCAATTTGAATCTTTGGATGCCGCTCAAGAATGGGCGGAAAAAGACCCTTACGTCGATGCGGGCGTCTATGAAGAAGTATTGATCAAACCGTTCAAAGCCGTATTCAAATAATGAATATGCGCGAGGCTATTGAAGGTCGTCTGAAAACGTTGAATCCTGTTTTTTTTGACTTTCAGGATGACAGCCACCTGCATGCGGGCCACTCGGGAAACAAAGGAGGCGGGCATTATACGGTCGTAGTCGTCAGCGAAGCTTTCGGCGGCGTCAGCCGTCTCAACCGCCAACGCACCATTAAAACCTTACTGCACGATCTGTTTTCCGAAGGGCTAATTCACGCATTGAGCATCAAAGCGGCCACTCCGGACGAATACTTCCACTAATTACAGACATACTGGACATAACAAGAGAAAATCATGAAGAAAAAACATCTCATCTCTATGCTGATGACTGCTCTGGTTTCCGGCAGCCTTTCTGCCCAAACCTTAGTTACAGTTAATGGTCAAGCCATCGACAGCAGCGTCATTGATGCCCAAGTTGCCGCGCTGCGTGCAGCAAACAACAAAATTCCCGATTCTCCCGAGCTACGCAGAGAACTGACTGAGCGCCAAGTCATCAATACCGTCGTATCACAAGAAGCCAAACGCCTGAAGCTCGACCAAAGCGCCGAATTCAAACAAGCTTTGGAACATGCCCGTACGGATGCTAAAAAACAAGGTGCCGATAAAAAAGCACATTTCAAAACCGAATGGGCGGCATTTGAAAGCGATTTACTTGGACAAGCTTATGCGATTCACGTCCTCCGTCAAAATCCCGTTCAAGAAAAAGACGTCAAAACCGCTTACGATAATTTCAGCAACTTCTACAAAGGCACTCAAGAAGTACAACTGGGCGAAATTATTACCCGCACCCAAGCGGATGCCCAAAAAGCCATTTCTGATTTAAATGCCAAGAAAAGCTTTGCCTCCGTCCTGAAGCAATATTCAATAGATGAACGCGCCAAACAAGCGGGCGGTATCCAGCAAGGTTATGTTCCCTTAAAAGATTTGCAGGAGGCTGTTCCCCCGCTCTATGCCGCAGTTAAAGATTTGAAAAAAGGCGCGCACACTACAACGCCTCTGCAAGACAGCGACGTATATGCCGTCTTCTATGTCAACGACCGTCGGGATGTAAAGCTTCCGTCTTATGACGAATCTAAAAGCAGTATAGCCCAAGACCTGCAAGCCTCCCGCGTCGATGAAGCACTCCAATCTCTGTTGCAAAAAGCCACAATTAAATAACTGTTCACGGAGTTTTTATAATGAAATACCAAACTGCCGCCGCAGTCATCATGGCGACGGCTGTTGCCGGATTCGCTGTTGCCAAAGCGCCTGATATTGATCCGGCACGCATAGACAGCGAAGTTGCCCGCATTCTCAAGCAAGCCGAACAGCGTCCTGAATCCAAGCAGCAGCCTGACGGCAAAGCAATCCGCCAAGAAGTCGTCAAACACTTGCAAAGCATTGAAATTCTCAAAAATGCCGCACTCAAAGCCGGATTGGATAAAGACCCTGAGGTCCGCAACCAATTCCTCACTATGGAAGCGGAATTTTACGCGGCGCAATATGCCGACTATCTGAAGCGCACTGCCGAAATCAGCAATGCTGAATTATTGAAGTTTTACGATCAGCAAACCCGCATGATCAAGATTCAGCAGGTTAGCTTCGACACGCCCGAAGAAGCACGAGCAGCACAAGAATTGCTCTTGAAAGGCTTATCATTTGAAGAATTGACGAAACGATATCCGAATCAGCAACCCGCATTTGAAGATTTCGTCATGGCAAGACAGCTGCGCCAACCGCTTGCAGGCATCTTGGGCCCAATGAATCGGGGAGAGGTAACTCACAATCCTGTTGAAATTGAAAACAAGTTCTTCCTGTTTAAAATCAGCGAAGTACAAAAAGACCCTCAAGCACCGCCGTTTGATCTGATTCGCGATCAACTCACCCAGCTGTTGAAAGAAGATAAAGCCCAACAGCAAATTCACCAGCTATTGCGTGAAAACGGTATCGAGCAATAACACGCACTGAAACGATACGGACTTCGGTAAAACCACGCCGTACCGGTTTAAAGCGGATTCCCATATAAAAAGGTCGTCTGAAACCTGTTTTAAGGTTTCAGACGACCTTTCGTTTAATATGCTTGGTTTAATTAACCCGGCTTGCCGTCCAAACGCGGGCGGATGAGCCAAGGGATGTATTTCCATGCGTAAAGCAGCAAGGACAGGGCAAACAAGACTGCGGAAGTGCGGATGCTGTGGGTGTAACCGGTGCCGCTGACGAAGGTTGCAATGATGCGGATGACAGTGGCGGCTATCATCAGCCAAAAGGCGATGGGTACGGATTTGGGCGGCGGATAGATGGAGTTGCCGGTATGCCCGAGCGCTGTGCGCGCCATCATGCCCAATGTCAGGACGCCGATACCGCCGACGCCGATGAGATGTACGCCAAGATTAAGGAAAGAGCCGTGGAAGTAGGAAGCACCGATGGCAATCAATCCCAAACCTGTGAACAAATAGCCTGCGAACAAAATCCACAGCATCGGTTCTTTCAAAACGGCTTTATACCACCAGCGGTAAACCTGTACGGTAAAAATCACGCCCGCTGCAAAGGCAAAAGCAGATGAAAGCCAAGGCAGGGCATGGTGCGCCATCAGCATGGCAGTCAACATGGGCAACCAGAGGGACGCGTGAGCGACCCACATCGGGCTGGGGATTTGCGGAACATTCAGGCGTTTGGAGGTAAAGAAGGAAATAATCCGCATACCGATAAGGCCGATAAAGCCTGAGACCATAATCAGACCGGACTGCAGCCCGCTGAGCAGTGCAGATGCGTTTCCGGCATGCAGTTGGAAGTGGAATGCGGCGTGCGTGCAGCCTAGGACGACGATGGCGAATACGGCGACGTAGTTGCGTTTGTTTTTGGAACGGATGACGGGCAATGCCATGCAAACTGCGCCGTACCAAAAAAACAGCGTACCGAGTATGCCGCTGGCGGTTGCACCCCAGCCCGGAATGAAAACGGCAATCCTTGCCACCAACCAAAATGCGGTCAATCCTGCCAAAACGCCGCCGCGCGTGGGCGGCTGCCCCGTCCAAGTGGCAACGGCGGTCAATAGGAAGGCAATGACGACGAGTCCGGCATAGCCCCAGATCATCTCATGGGCGTGCCAATAAAAATTGGACAACTCGGGCGTACCCGTATAGCCGAAGCCCCAAAGCAGGATGGAGAGTGCGCCGTATAGTGCCGCCAGCGAGTAAAACGGGCGGAATGCCATTGCCCAAACAGGGTGTTTGAAAAAGGCGGTCATGGTAGTTCCTTGGTTTGCTTTTTGAATGGTTTGTTTTAGGTTTGAATAAACAGGAGGGTCGTCTGAAAACGCTAAAATCGTGCTTTTGGACTTTTCAGACGACCTTTTTTATCAGATTCCTTCGGGTTCCGGCAAAAACGGCTCGACTGCGGGAAACAGTTCGCGTTCTTCAAAACGGGCATGGTCGCGCAGAGTAACGGCAAAGTCTTTGTTCCATGCTTCGTTAAGATATTCAGGATTTGCCATCATGCTGCGCAGTTTGGCGTGTTCGGCTTCGAAACGTTCGCGCATCGCAACGGAAATATTCTGCCAATGCGGGGCGAACATGGTTTCTTCTTCGACAAAATGCGGTTCCAATTCAAGGAAATGGGCTTCGAGCTCTGTTTGATGGCTTTCAGCGGGCGCGCGCAGGAGGCGGACGCAGAGTGAAAGGGCGTGATGGTGTTCGCGGGAAAGTTCGATAAGTGCTGGGTGGCGTTTTAACGGCTTCATAATATTTGATTATAATGATAATAAATTATCAAACTACACTGGATTAATTTAAATGTTTCAGATATTATGAAACTTAATCATATATAAAGTCAAACACATAACGGCGACAATTTCCCACTGGAAACACTGCCGCCGCCCTAAAAAAATAATATATTCTGAACAGAGAAAACCATGTATCTGACGCAACATACGGATTATGGTCTGCGGGTATTGATTTATGCGGCCATAAACGACGATTCGTTAGTCAATATCGGAACCATTGCCGAAGCCTATAACATTTCCAAAAGTCATTTGATGAAAGTCGTTACCGCGCTTGTCAAAGGCGGATTCCTGACCAGCATAAGAGGGAAAGGAGGCGGACTGCGTCTTGCCGACACACCCGATAAAATCAATGTCGGCGCGGTCGTGCGCCATCTTGAACCCATGCAGGTTGTCGAATGCATGGGGGAAAACAACGAATGCCTGATTACGCCGTCTTGCCGCCTGACCGGCATTTTGGGCGGAGCGATTAAGGCTTTCTTTGCGCATTTGGACGGGTTTACTTTGCAGGATTTGCTCAATAAACCAACCTACGATTTGCTATACGAACCCAAAATCGAAATCGTTGTCGAAAAAACAGACGATAAATCGGCATAGCCTACCTACTCTGCCGATATGTTTTAAGAGACTTAACTGAAAACCCGCACAATCCCAAAATAGGAAACATCTGATCATTCTTGTAACCACAACATTTCACAAGCATCAAATTTTCTATTTTCAGACGACCTTTTTGGGAAAGTGTACGGGTCTATCCCGCTATTCAAGCCACACCAACTACCGCCCTACAATAGCGAAAATCAATCTAAGAACACAAGCCAATCAATAAAATAATATTTTTGCAGCTTTTTCTCCTCTAAGGCACGCCATCGCCATCGTTTTATCCAAACCACTTTTATTGTAAATTTGTGAACTTTTCCGGATGAACAACTTCTAATGCAGTTGACTGAGGCGTCGCTTCCTCTTTTTCTTTTGTTTTGTTGTGATAATGAATAGCAATATCAAAATATTGCATTGTACATATTAATATTTTAGATTATTCCATAATAAATATTAACTCAAAAAACAGATGTAAAAACAGGTTGCAAACAAAAATTGTTGCTATTATCATGCGTCGATTATGAATAAAGACCGAATTTTAATCCCAGTAGCCGTCATTACCGTATCATTGCTTCACGCGGGCTTGATTGCGCTTTTGTGGGAAACATATAAACCGCTTATACCGGAAATGGCAAATATTGAGTTTGTCGATTTGGCGGATTTAGGTGGTGGCGACGGAGGTGGAGACGGCACCCCCGAAGGCGAAGGTGCGCCTGCCGCTCCCGAAAAAACGCCCGAACCGCAAAAACCTAAGCCACAGCCTAAACCCAAACCGGTCGAACAGCCCAAACCACAATTTAAGCCGGTCATAACAAAAAAAGCGGATGCTGATATCCAGCAGCCGAAAGAGAAGCCCAAGCCGGTTGAAAAACCAAAGCCTGAGCCAAAACCAGAACCCAAACCGGAACCTAAGCCTGAACCTAAACCCGAACCACGTCCAGAGCCTAAACCCCAACCCAAACCAGAATCCAAGCCTGCACCTAAAGCCTCGGACTATACCAGCAGCAGTAAAACCGGGCCGAATACTGCGGAAAATGGTAAAAGTAACGGTGAAGGCAATGGCCCACACGGAGAAAACAAGGGCAACAACAGTAAAAAGGGCAACGGACCAGGTGAAGGCGACGGACCCGGCAACAACGGCAACAAAGGTGATCATGGTCCAGGCAACAACAATTCCAGTGGTGAAAAAGGCCCCGGAACAAAACAGGGGGATAGCAAAAGCAATCCTGTCATTGGAGCAACTTGCCGTATCCCAACACCTCCTTACCCACCAATATCGGAAGAACAAGGTGAGGAAGGTACTGTTACCTTAACTGCTTTGGTCGGACCTGGAGGAAAAGTCGATTCTGTTAAGGTCAGCAAACCTAGCAAATACTCCCGTTTAAATAATGCAGCCCTGCGAGCAGTTAAAGATGGCAGTTGTAAGACTTCTGTATGGACTAAATTTACGATTCCCGTGAAATTCACTATACCGAATTAATTTAGAGAAGTGGCATGATGTCTCTCTCCTAAATTAGAAATAAGACTTCTTAATTTTATTTTTTAATCTGGAAAAACTATGGATTTAAAAACAATATTCGAATCAGGCGATTTTGTTCTGATCAGTGTATTCGTGTTGATGTTAGTGATGAGCATCGTGACTTGGTGCCTGATTATCCTGCGCTCCATCAAACTGAAAAAAGCCAAAACCGCCAACGCACTCGTTAAAACGCAAATGCTTAATGCCTTTACGCTTACCGAAGCCGTGCAAAAAGTGAAAGATATTGATGCACCAATGAGCCGTGTAGCGGACGAATCCCTGCGTGCCTACCAAAGCTATCGTCAAAGCAATGCGAAAACACTTACTACCGAGCTGCCTTTGAATGAATACCTCGTCATTCAAATCCGAAACAGCATGGAACAAAATATGCGCCAGTTCGATTACGGCATGACTGCTTTGGCATCCATCGGTTCAACTGCCCCGTTTATCGGCTTGTTCGGTACGGTTTGGGGGATTTACCACGCCTTAATCAATATCGGTCAAAGCGGTCAAATGAGTATTGCCGCAGTAGCCGGTCCGATTGGTGAGGCGTTGGTGTCAACCGCCATCGGTTTGTTTGTCGCCATCCCTGCAGTCTTGGCGTATAACTTCCTCAACCGCGGTAAGAAAACCCTCTCTCAAGATATGGACGCTTTCGCACACGATTTACACGTCCGCCTGTTGAATCAAAAGGACTAAATTATGGCATTCGGCTCTATGAATTCCGGCGATGATGCACCGATGTCAGACATCAACGTCACGCCTTTGGTCGACGTGATGCTGGTACTGTTGATCGTTTTCATGATCACCATGCCCGTATTGACCCACTCGATTCCTTTGGAACTGCCGTCCGCTTCAGAAAACGCAGCGAAACAAAAGGAAAAGCAGCCTAAAGACCCCCTGCGCCTGACCATAGATGTTAATGGCAACTATTACATCGATGGTGATTCTGCAACCAAAGCGGATATTAATACGGTCACTTCCCGACTGAAAACTGAAAAGCAGAAAAACGCCAATACCATCGTTGCCATTTCAGCAGACAAGGCCGTTGAATACGAATATGTCAACAAAGCCCTCGAAGCCGCCCGCGAAGCAGGTATTACCAAAATCGGCTTTGTAACCGAGACTAAAGCACAATAATACCGGCAGTAAAAAAGGTCGTCTGAAAAGCATTCCTACTTTTCAGACGACCTTTTACATATAAATCAGACACAGCCTAAATACATCCAATACACTCATTTTCAGCAATTCCTCTTTTCCTTCATAGTGCAGATGAATTGCATTTTCTATAAATTCGACTTCCTAGATACCCAAATCTACCCTAACCTTCCCGATTGGAGAATAGTTAGACACAAAGCCGGAGGCTCTCCATTCGCTCAAGGATAAGGGGTCGTCTGAAACCTTCACTCTTTTCTGTATAAATACCCTTAGCAGCTACAATATAAGGATTCAGAAAGGTTGTTTTTTAAATACCCCCCACTCCCCGATTTTCCTTAATAACAAAACCGCCATGCCGGATTAGCATCCACCCAATAAAGCGATAAAACCATCTTTATCTTCAATCAAACGAGCACAGAACACACTCTCTACAAAACACTTCCATTTCAAAAAAGGTCGTCTGAAACCAGATGTGTAATATAGTGGATTAAATTTAAATCAGGACAAGGCGACAAAGCCGCAGACAGTACAGATAGTACGGAACCGATTCACTTGGTGCTTCAGCACCTTAGAGAATCGTTCTCTTTGAGCTAAGGC
>ERZ772770.241-NODE-241-length-12549-cov-5.76004_pt1 | contig 12549 bp, 7 predicted proteins | sample MGYA00511361_ERZ772770 | MGnify/ENA primary metagenome ERZ772770 (study PRJEB29015, sample SAMEA2738026) | human oral metagenome | biome: human oral; feature: human-associated habitat; material: saliva | place: China | collected 2251 ... | reverse complement strand
AGCGCAGCCCGCCGCACCCTTTAGTTATCAACCTTGAGCGGTTGTGTTTCACGTGAAACCACGCCGCGGCGAGCGCGTGCGTTGAAGATCAGGCAGGCGAGCACCACGTACAGGCCTTCCAGCGCGATACCCTGTAGCGCATCCACGGGGGTCACGCCCTCGGAGGCAAAGGGATCCAGACCAGCCACCATGGACAGCAGCATCAGGATCACGTTATTTGCCACGTGCAGGCTGATGGAGGCTTCCAGACCGCCGGTGTACCAGCAGAGGAAACCCGCGTAAATACCCATCGCGAGAATCGTGCTCTGACCCCAGGGGTCGTAGGCGTGGGAGAGCATGAACAGCACTGCGGGTAGCACAATCGGCAGCCAGGGGGTGCGGAGCCAGCGGCCCAGCATCTGCATCATGAAGCCGCGGTAGGCGAGCTCTTCGGCGTAGCACTGCACGGGTACGAGGAGTAGCATCATCGCCACATAAACCCAAAATTCAACCTGTGGAGGTTGAAAATAGCGGTATTCGGGCAGGCTCGCACCGCTCACCGCCAACGCTACGGCGTAGTAGATGCCGTAAACCGCAAAGCTCAAACCCAGATACGGAAGCAGCAGTGAGCGGCGCAGGCGGCCCGCCACCGAATGAATCAGACCCCAGGGCTTAGGGCCCACGACCAGGCGCGCAATAAAGAGCGAAGGCACGATGGCGATGAGGGAGAGGAAGGTCAGCGCGAACAGCGCCGGGTATTCCATGATGACGGCGCGGTTCGTAGCTACATCCTGGAGGGAAGCTCCCGAACCCCTAACCGCCATAAACAGGGCAACTGAAATCATCAGGTTGAGGCCAATAAATACGGCGACGCCGAGCAGACCTTCCAGCAGGGGTGAGAACCAGCGGGATTTCGGGTCGGCGTGGGAGAGACGGTGGTAGGCAAGACCTGCAGGCGCAGCAACAGCGGGGGTTCCGGCGGCTACCTGCGGAGGTGCGGGGGACGGTGTCGTGTTCATTCTTTAATCCTAGCCCCAGCCTTTAATCCTAGTCTCAGCGGATTCGGTGGTGACCGGGCATGCGGAAACCTTCAAGTACTGATTAATACGGAATGTTTCAAAACCATTGAAAAACCCGTGAATAAGGTCAAAAACCCACCATTCGCGGGGTTCATTTTCTGAACCTATGCCATAATTTGTAGCGATAATACGCTCATATACATAGTCGCTGATGACCGCTCTTCCGGGGTGTTTTTTCAGCACCAGAAAGGCTGCTTTCTTATGGCACTCGTCTTCAATCCGCCGCCCAACTGGCCCGCTCCTCCTGCCGGATGGGCCCCCACTCCTACGTGGCGTCCTGACCCCGCGTGGGGTCCCGTTCCTGAAGGTTGGCAGCTGTGGGTCGAAGAGCCCGAGCCCGAACCCATTCAGGTTGAAGAGGCCACTATTGAGCCGCTGATTCCCGAGGAGCCCGCTGCTGAGGTGGCTCCCGCTGAACAGGTTGCTGAGCAGGTTGTTGAGGCGCCCGCGGCTGAATCTGTTGAGGCTGAGCAGCCCGCCGAGGTTGCGGCACCGCTGACCGTTGAGGACGTTGACCTGGAGCAGCTCGCCGCTGAGCTCGAAGGTGAGCAGATCGTCGAGGTTCCCGAGGTGGCAGCACCCCAGGCTGAGGCATCCCCCGTTGAGGCACCCGCGGCTGAGTCCGTTGAGGAACCCTCCGAGCCGAAGCCGATGCGTCACCTGACTCAGGTTCCGCTGACCGGCACCACTCTGCCCGAGCAGGTTCTCGCATCCCAGTCTTCCGCAGAAGAGCCTGTAGTTGCTGAGCCCGCCGCTGAGGCTGTTGAAGCTCCCGTAGCGCCGGTTGTCGAGCCTGTTGTTGTTGAGCCTGCTGCTTCCGAGCAGCCTGTTGAGGCTCCCGTTGCTGAGCCCGCGCTGTCCGAGCCCGCAGTTGCAGAGCCCGCTGTCGTTGAGCCCGCAGTTGAGCCCGTCGCCGAGGTTGTTCCCGAGGCACCGGCGGCTGCTGAACCGGTCGCTGAGGCTCCCGTTGCTGAGGTTCCCGCCTCCACCGAAGGGGCTCCGCACACCATCGAGAGCTCTCCGCTCGTTGAGTTCCACACCCCAGAAACCGAGCGCACCGTCAACCTGTCCGAGCGTACCGTGAACCTGTCTGAACAGCCCGGTCAGAACGTGCAGGGCGGCCAGAACGCACAGTTCATTCCGGCGGGTCAGGCACCGAACGGCTTCCAGCCGAACCAGGCTGATGGTTTCCAGGGCCAGGGCTTCCAGGGTGGCCAGTACCAGGGTCAGGGCTTCCAGGGCGACCAGAACGCGCAGGGCGGCCAGAACGTCCAGGGCGGTCAGTACCAGAACAACCCCTACCAGGGTCAGCCGTACAACGCTCAGCAGCCCTACGCGGGTCAGGTGTCCGATCAGGACCAGGCAACCGTGGCGCTGAGCAACCCCTACGTCACCGAGCCCGCAGATCAGGGCGAGGACAACTCCGAGAAGAAGGGCCTGTTCTCCGGCACCAAGATTTGGGGTGTTATCGGTGGTGCGCTGGCTCTGCTGATTGTTCTCATCCTGGCGATTGTCATGCTGATTCCGCGTGGCGGCTCGACCCCCACCTCCGGTTCTTCCGAGTCTGCGAGCGCGGCGGCTACTTCCGCTGAGGCGTCCTCCGCGGCGGCGGCATCCTCTGAGGCTTCTTCCGCAGCACCCGCATCTGAGAGCGCGGCAGCGGCTTCGGCTTCTTCGGCTGCACCGGTTGCTGCTGCTGAAGCGAAGATGCCCGAGGGTGAGTTCAAGGAGTACAAGAAGACCGTCACCGACAACAAGGACACCATCGAGATTGAGAAGATCAAGGGCGATGTGTCCGCAGGCCTGCTCTACTACGAGTTCAAGCCCGCAGACGGTGTGGTTAACGCCTTCATCTCCAGCCGTGATGAGAAGGGCAACAGCAGCGCAGGTGTGAGCGTTATTGACTCGACCCGCGACGGCAAGGAGCTCAAGGGCACCGCATGGATCGACGCGAGCGGCCACTCCACCCCCACCCGCAAGCTGGACCTGACCGGTAAGGGCGAATGGACCATCCGCGTCTACGATGCAGACTCCGCCCCCAACTACAAGAAGGGTGAGAAGTTCCAGAGCACCATGAACCACTACGCTTTCACCTACGAAGGCACCGAGGCAACCATGGAGTTCCAGACCAGCGGCCCGACCACCCGCGGTTTCAGCGTTCTGAACGCGACTAAGAACGACCCGTTCTTCTCCTCGACCCTATCGCCGGTGAAGAGCAGCATTCAGTGGGTTCAGAGCAACAAGAGCTACCTGCAGGTTCGTACCGACTCCAACGTTACCTGGAGCATCGGCACTAACTAGCGGCTTAGCTGACTAGGTCAGCAGGCCGAGTAGGTCAGCAGGCCGAGCATAGAAGTATCCCCCGCATCCGAAGAGGTGCGGGGGATACTTTTATGCCGGAATATTTTTATGCCCGGATACCTTTATGCCGGGAGGCTATGCCCCTGGGGTTCTGCCCGGCGGGCTTATGCCCCTGCTGGATGCGCCCGCCGCCCTGAACAGGTAGCAAGCTTGAGCGAGCAACCGCCGTGAGCGGGGGGCTTCTTTAGCGGGAATACTTCGCCTCCGCCAGTTCGGCGCCTGCGGCCCGTGCCGCACGTCCCACCAACTGACGATTCGCCAGGTACACGAAGAACGTCACCAAAATAAACAGGTACATCAACTGGTACGGCATGGTGCCCGCCATCAGGCCCAGGGAGCCTTCGGGAACCATCAGAATCTGATCCGAGCTGAAGTGCGGGGAGAACGCCAGCACGATCCAGAACGGCGAAATGTACATGCCCACCAGCGCCGCGGTCACCAAGACAACAGCCAGTGTGATAACAAAGGAGCTGACCCGCTGGTACATGAGCGGGAAGATCTCCATAACCACGGCGGCAAGCATCAGCGGGTACCAGGTGTTGTGGTGCGACCAGCTAATCGGCGAAATCTGCAGCATCATGAACGCGGTCAGCACCAGCTGCGCCATGAGCGCGCGGGCACGAATCAGCGGAACCAGCAGAACCGCGGTGACCAGCACAATCAGCAGGGTCAACGCCACCTGCACCACGGACAGGGCGGTCGCCGTCAGGTGATGCTGCAGGCCCGCGTGGGTCAGCGCACCCATAATCGACACGTTATCGAAATAACTGAACCAACCCACACGCGAAGTATCACGCAACGCGTGGAACCAGAACGTCAGCGACTCCTCACGAATCACCAGGAAGCCGATACCCACGGTCGCGGCGAAGCTCGCACCCAGGGTCGCAATGCCCTTCCAGTCCTTACGCATGAGCAGCAGCAGACCGAACGCGAGCGGGGTCAGCTTAATACCCGCCGCAATACCCAGCAGCACACCGCGCGGAATGCGGGTTGCCGGGCGCATAAAATCAGCAAGAATCAGCGCCAAAATGATGGCGTTAATCTGCCCAAAGTGCGTGGTGAGGCGCCACGGGCCGCAGGCCCAAATGAGGGCCGCCATGAGCGAGACCATGCCCCAGGGGCTCAGGTACTTCTGCAGGGGCAGACGCCAGGCGCGGCTACGCGCGTAGGAATATAGGGCGTAGGCGTACACGTAGCTGAGCACGCCGATGATGACGGTAATCAGCATCATGCTCTGCGGTTCAGTGAGGAACGCGAGCGGGTAGAAGAGCAGCGCCGCAAACGGCGGATAGGTGAACGGCAGGCCGCGCGTGCTGAAGGTGTACAGCTGGTAGCCGTCCGGGCCGTCCGCGAGGGAGATGGCGCCCAGGCGGTAGACGTAAATATCGTCAGCCGCCGCGTGCGTCACGTAGTCGAAGGCGTAGAGGGCAACCAGGATGAACAGCAGGTGCGCCCAGAGAGCGCCGCTACGCATGCCGGGGATGCGGTCAAAGAAGCCGCGACGCGCAGGTTGTGCGGGCTCTGCGGCGGTTTCCTTGGCGGGTTCTACAGTTTCCGCCGCGGGTTCAGTAGCGGGCTCTGCGGTGGGGGGCACGCTTTCTACAGCGCTCTCAACAGCCGGTTCCGCAACCGGTGCAGTAGTAGAGCCAGGCGAAGCCCACGGGATTATAGGCACGGCCGCCTCGGTCTTCACCGCGTTCGTAGCGGAGTTCTTGTCAGTATTCTTCACAGGGGTCTTTTCTAGCTCCTTTTCGCGGCTCACGCGGTTGCCTCACGAGAAGCAGCGGCACGCACAGACGCGGCGCTCTCGGTCACCAGGGCGCGAGCACCCCACCAGCCCAGGGGCGCATCGCTACGCACGGAACCGTACTGCACGGGCTCAACCTTCGCGCCACGCACCGGCGCGCTCAGCGAGGCTACCGCCCAGAACATGACCGTAGCCCACAAGGCAAAGGAGGGAAAACCACCAATAGCTACGCCGGGCGCCCATAGGAATTCCAAGCCATTCATATCTAGCTGGGTGATACCGCCAATAATACGCGGCGAAATATACAGGCCTACCCCGGCTACCCACGCCAGCAGGCAGGCAATTTTTCTCGCCGCGGAGGGAAGATGCACCATAAAGGTGGGGAATGCATCCAGGATAAGGGCTGCCAGCAGTAGCGGCAGAAGAACATTGTGGTGCGACCAGCTAATCGGCGAAAGTGCCACCATAAGAGTGCCGGTCACGGCCACCTGCGCTAGGGTTTTGCCGCGGCGATCAAGCTGATAGAGCAGCACGGCAACCAGGGCAATGCTGAGCACGGCCAAAGCGTAGAAGCCGAGCTTGAGAGCTGTGCCCTTCAGGCCGAAGTGCATGAGCCAACCCTGGATGGAAATATTATCCACGAAGTTAATGTCGCCCACGCGGGAGGGGTCAGAGATAGCTGAGAACCAGAATTGGGGAGCCTCATTCGGCAAAAGGATAAAACCGACCGCAATTGTGGCCAGGAAGGTGGCGCCCAGAGCCGCGATGCCCTTCCAGTCGCGGCGCACCAGCAGGATAAGGCCGAAGACCAGCGGAGTGAGCTTTAAGCCACCCGCAATACCGACGAGCACACCGCGCGGCACGCGGGTTGCCGGACGCACAAAATCGGCAAGAATCAGCGCCATAATGAGCGGATTAATCTGCATGAGGTGAAAAGTACGTCGCCACGGGCCGCACAGCATCACCACGATGGTCAAGGCAGCGATAGTTCCGGTACGGCCGAGGCGACCCTGCAGGGGTAACGCACGACCGGAAGTCTGGGCATAGTTATAGATAGTGGCCGAAAGCCACCAAGCGGCGGCCGTGGTTCCCAGCACCATAATGGCTTTGCCTACCTCAAGCGGCAGGAACGCAAAGGGCAGGAAGACGAGAGCCGCAAACGGCGGATAGGTAAAGGGGAGCTTCAACACCCCAATTTCAATAAATACTGGCGCGTATAGATCCTTGGTAAACCCTTCATTGTCGAAGATGGTCATGGCACCCATGCGGTAGATGGAAAAGTCCAGGCCGCCGAAGGGGGCAATAAGGATTTCAAAGAGGTAACCGCACACCACCATGAGGATGAGTGCCACAATAGCGATTTTTCCCCAGATGGGGGTGGTGGAGTCAGTCCTTGTCACGAGGTGCTTGTCCTTACCTTGGTGCCGGCGGATGCGCGCGTAGGGTGGGCGGGCATCTGATTTTGGAATCCTAATAGTTTATCGCGCGCACCTGTGAAGGGTGCATTGGGGAGAAGATTCATAGGAGCAGATTCGCTCGAATGAGCAAGCGCAACTGTTACGGTACGAGCCGCCTTCATATGCACGTAATGTCTTCAAAATTGGTACTACCGGGGCAATATAATGGGCTTGTTGGCACTCCGCCTATCCTAGCGCAGGGCCCACCCCGACGCAGGGGCAAGCGATGCCACCCCGCACACCGACGTCCACGAACAACCAGCAGTGAAAGCAGTGATCACGTGAGTGAACATCTCGGCACCCCACCCGAAGGCGAGAACACGAACGGCAAGCCCGCAAGCCTCTCCGGAGGCGGCTCCTCCGGGCTGAGTATCGGCATGCGCCCGGCTGATGCGCCCGGCGCGAACCTCACCCCCGAAGAGGTTGCACGCCGCGCATCCGGTCGCGGTACGTGGCATCGTCGCGCCTCCAAGCCCGTCTCTTACTGGATGTTTACCCTTGTCGGTGCGCTTCTGCTGCATAAGTTCATTCCCAATAGCGGCTGGCTGATGGTGCACATTGTCACCCTCGGCCTGATTACGAACTCGATTCTGATTTGGTCGCAGCACTTCACCGAAGCGCTCATGAAAATCAAAATCCCTGACGAAGCGCGCGGAACTCAGGTGCGCCGCATCTTCATCCTGAACGCCGGTATTCTCGTGCTCATGATCGGCATGATCGGTCAGCTGAGCGTGCCCGGCCTCTACGCCGCCACGGTGGTTGGTGCGCTCATTGTGGGCGCCATGGTCGCCTGGCATGCCCTGTACCTACTGAAGCAGGTGCGTCAGGCTCTGCCCTCGCGGTTCGGTGTGACGATTCGCTTCTACATTGCGGCGGCGCTCATGCTGCCCCTCGGTGCGGCGTTTGGCGCGATGATTGCCTACCCGAACCTGAAGGGCACCCTGCACGCCCAGTTCCTGCTCGCGCACGAGGTCGTGAACGTGCTCGGCTTCGTCGGTATTACCGTGGTGGGTACGCTGGTGACCTTCTGGCCGACCATGCTGCGCACGAAGATGGTTGATAAGGCGCTCACTCACAGCCTGCGCGCCCTGTACCTGATGTGCGGCGGCTTGGCGTTGACCCTTGCCGGCTCCATGTTCGGGATGCGTCCGCTCGCTGCCGCGGGCCTGGTCGTCTACCTGATCGCTCTGCTCATTGTCGCGTGGGTGATGGTGCGTACCCTGCGCACCAAGCGCCCGACCGAGTACCCGCCGATGAGCGTCGGCATGGGCTTCCTCTGGCTGATTGTTGGCGTGGCGACCACCGCCTACATGGTGGCAACTACCCCGTTCGCGCAGCTGGACGTACGTGCGGTCACCCCCATCTTCGTGGTGGGCTTCCTGCTGCAGGTGCTGCTCGGTGCGATGAGCTACCTGCTGCCCCAGCTGATGGGTGGCGGCCCGGCGGTGGTGCGCGCCTCCAATAAGGAGTTCAGCCGTTTTGCTGCCGGTCGCGTGACCGCCGTGAACCTGGCGCTCATTATTTTCATGCTGCCCAGCTCCATGGTGGGTCAGTCCATTAAGATGGCGGTCGCCATTGTGGGCGCGCTGGCGTTGGCGGCGTTCATTCCGCTGATGGTGCGCGGCGTGAAGGTTTCGGTGAGCACCCGCAAGGCAATCTTCGAGGCGCGCGCCCGCGGCGAGAAGCCCGTCTTCGACCAGGAGGCGCTGACCCCCGCACCCATCCCGCACGCCAAGCAGAGCTTCCAGGCGGCACTCGCGGTTGCTATGGCATTCCTGCTGGGCTTCGCCGTGAACCCGTCCGCGTTGAACCTGCCGTCGGTTTCTTCGTCGGGTTCCGTGGCTGCGACCGGTCAGACCACCACCGTTCAGGTGAAGGCAACCAGCAACTACCGTTTCACCCCCGCCGAGGTGGAGGTGCCCGCCGGTAACCGCCTGGTCGTTGAAGTTACCAACGACGATCAGGGCATGACCCATGACCTGACCTTCGACAACGGTGCAACCACCGGCGTTATCAACCCCGGCGAAACGAAAACCGTTGATGCGGGCGTCATTACCGCCGACCAGGAAGGCTACTGCTCCGTGGCGGGTCACCGCTCCCTGGGCATGGTGTTCAAGGTGAAGGCGACCGGCGCCTCCGCAAACCAGGTGGCGCAGGGTGGCCACAACCACGGTTCTGCGGGCGGCCACAACCATGCTGCATCGGGTAGCACGCCGACCCTTATGACCGTTGCGAACAGCAGGATTGACATGTCCGCAGCGCCCGGTAGCGGCTACAAGTACCGCGACCCGAACATCCCGGCACCGAACACCGCCGAGCGGGTGAACGGCAAGACCGTCCGCAAGGTCACCCTGGAAGTTGAGGAAGTCGACCGCGAGGTGGCGCCCGGCGTGACCGTTCACATGTGGACGTTCAACGGGCAGAACATGGCACCGATTCTGCGCGGCAAGGTCGGCGACATTTTTGAAATTACACTCGTCAATAACGGCACGATGGGCCACTCGCTGGACTTCCACGCGGGCATGGTGTCCCCCGATAACACGATGAAGACGATCGCCCCCGGTGAGCGTCTCGTCTACCGTTTTGAGGCGAAGGCCGCCGGTATCTGGCTGTACCACTGCGGTACCGCCCCGCTGAGCCTGCACATGACCCAGGGCATGTACGGTGCGGTCATCATTGACCCGGCGGACCTTGACCCGGTCGATCACGAGTACGTGATGGTCCAGGGCGAGGCGTACCTGCACGACACCGGAAAGACCGCCTCCGACGGCAACAAGCTGGCGGAGAACTCGCCGGAGCTGATCGCGGCGGGCACCCCCACGCTGACCATGTTCAACGGCCACGCAACCCAGTACAAGGCGAAGCCGCTACAGGTGAAGAAGGGCGAGCGTATCCGTGTTTGGGTGATGGCTGCTGGCCCGAACCACGGCACGAGCTTCCACGTGGTCGGTTCGCAGTTCGACACGGTCTACAAGGAGGGTGGCTACCTGATGCGCCGCGGTGTGGATGCGTTCGGTAGCCGTGACGGCCACAGCCAGGCGCTGGATTTGGCGCCCGCTCAGGGCGGCTTCGTGGAGATGCAGTTCCTGGAGTCTGGCACGTACACGTTCGTGAACCACTCCTTCTCGGAGATGGAACGCGGTGCCGCCGGCAAGATCGTGGTGACCGACCGCTAAATAGTGGCTGCCCGCTAAACACTCACGCTGGGCGCTTCTAGCGCCCCGTGAGAGAATAACCCCGCCCGGTGCATCCTGTGAATGGATGCGCCGGGCGGGGTCTTTCTACACCCAGCCGGAGTCCCGGCAAACTATGCTTTTAGCCTCATGGGCGAACTTTTCTTAGCCAGGAGCGGGCATGGTGCGCTAGTCTATAGGAATGGCAGATTGCACTTCGGGCGCCCCTTCCGAGCGTAATGCTACGAGCGCCTCCAACCACATTTCCGTTTCGGCGGATCAACAAGTTTCTCCTCGGCAGCGTAAGCCTTTTCCGGTACGCATTCTTGCCGGGGCACTTGCACATTGGCAGATTATTGCCTCTGCGGTTCTTTTGGGTGGCGGTGTTGCCGGCCTGGCAGCCACCTATGACGACTATTGCGGCATGACGGAGCTTTCGTATGCTCCGGCGGCTCTCCGCTCCGATTTTGAGGAGGGCTCTAAGGTCGCGGGTTTCCGTCCCGGCGTGCTGGCGGCGCAGATTGAGACTGAGAGCCACTGGCGTGTGGGCGTGGTGTCCCACCAGGGCGCTAAGGGTATTGCACAGTTCACCGATGATGCGTGGAGCGGCGGGCACTACAGCTTCGGCAACGGCGGTAATGTTCTGAACCCGCACGATGCGATTGCGGCGCAGGCACGCTACCTGGCTGAGTTGCGTACTCGTTTGGCAAAGTACGCTTCCAATGAGGATGAGCTGCAGGATGTGGTTCTCGCCGGTTATAACGCGGGTCCGGGTTCTGTGGAGAAGTACGGCGGTGTTCCCCCGTACGAGGAGACTCAGAATTATGTGAAGACGATTCGCGAGCTGGCGAATTCGAAGTACAAGCTGACCTGCTCCCCCGAGTACCAGTTCAAGCAGGCGAAGTTGAGCTTCGTGAATGGTGTGACTCCGGCGATGGCTGGCGTTCATGCGGATGGTACGGCACTGTCCCCGGAGGAGTCGGCATCAGCTGCCGCTGAGGCATCTGCTTCGGCTTCTGCAAGTGCTTCGGCTCGTGCGTCTGCGAGCGGTTCTGCGGGTTCTTCGGTGAAGCCTTCGGCGACGAGTTCCGGCCGTTAGATTCAGCTTTTTGGATAGCCCACTAGGCTATATATCCGTCTGGGTATATTCCGTTTTATCTATAGTGAGCGGCTAATACCTGCCGCCACTCCCCTACTATTCACTCTCATATTTACTCTTAACAGCGCGAGGCGCCGACCCCCATTCTCGGGGTTCGGCGCCTCGCGCTTTGTGCGGCTGGGGCGTGCCTAGTTGAAGATGGCGCGCACGACCGAGTAGCCGGAGACCGGGTACACGGCGTTCACGGTTGCGGGCTTCTCGCTCTCGTCCGCGATCTCGATGGACTCGGTGCCGCGCAGCAGCTCCTCGAGCAGGATGCGCAGTTCCAAGCGTGCCAGGGGCGCGCCGGGGCAGACGTGGATGCCGTCGCCGTACACGAGGTTGCGGGACTGGTCGCGGTGCGGGTTGTAGGTGAGGGCGTCTTCGAAGGCGTCCTCGTCGCGGTTGGCACTTGCCCAGTTGATGGTCACGCGGGAGCCGGCGGGCAGGGTGCGGCCGCCGAGTTCGGTGTCCTGCGTGGTGATGCGGCGGTTGGTGACGAGGGTGTCTTCGAGTCGCATGATTTCTTCGACGGCGAGGGCGATTTCGCTACGGTCGTCGAGTGCGTTGCCGTCGGCGAGGGAAGCGCGCAGGCGGTCCTGCTCGGCGCGGTTGCGTGCCAGGAAGTTGACGAATACGCCCACGGTTGCGGAGACGGTGGACAGCTCGCCCACGGTCCAGTTGCGGATGAGGCTGACGATTTCTTCGTCGGTCATGGTGCGGGGCTCTTCGCCGGGCAGCTGCACGGTGTCGGTGAGCAGTTCGGCGGTGACGTCCTTGGGGTTGCCGGCTGCGGCGTCCTCACGGCGTTCGTCAAGCAGCTGGCGGATGTAGCCGTCGAATTCAAGGGCGACCTTAGCAATTTCTTCGCGGTCGCGGCGCAGGGTGGCGACGCGGTTCTTTTCGATCCATTCGGTGAGGGGCTGCTCGAGGCATGCGGGCCAGCCCATGAAGGCGTTCTGCACGCGCATTGCGTATGCCTGGCCGAAGCCCTGCATGACGTCTACTTCTTCGCCGCGGGGCAGTTCTGCGATGAGGGTCTTCACGGCGTCGCGGATGACGGGTGCGAACTTTTCGAGGCGTTCGGGGGTGAAGTACTTGTCGTTGACGGCGCGGAAGGTGGTGTGTTCGGGTGCATCCATGCCGTTGGGGACGGCGATGTGGCGGGTGGAGACGACGTTGGAGTAGATTTCGGGGTGGTCAAGTACGTGCTGCACGTCGGCGTTTTTGAAGACGGAGTAGCCCATGAATTCGTCGTGGGCGACGGGGCAGCGGCGGCGCATTGCGTCGTAGGCGGCTACCTGGTCTTTCTGCACTTCTTCGCTTCGGAGGTCCCAGTCGTTGTGTACGTTCTCAGTCATTGTTCACCCGTGTTCGTTATAGAAGTTGTGGCGTGCTGAATGCGGGCGTCCAAACGATGCTTACGGGCAGGGTCGGGCGTGCATTTCAGCACGTGAAGCTATTAGTTATTATTTGACCGTATCACTTATGGGGTGGTGGCGCAGGGTAGGGGTTCCTTGCTTCTCATTCAACGAACAGTTCACCAAACAGTGCATGTGGGGCGAGGATCGGGTCAGGGGACGCGCGAGGCGGGCGGCACCTCCACCGGGGAGGT
>ERZ772770.240-NODE-240-length-12571-cov-3.23346_pt1 | contig 12571 bp, 10 predicted proteins | sample MGYA00511361_ERZ772770 | MGnify/ENA primary metagenome ERZ772770 (study PRJEB29015, sample SAMEA2738026) | human oral metagenome | biome: human oral; feature: human-associated habitat; material: saliva | place: China | collected 2251 ... | reverse complement strand
CTTCGGTGCTCGTCAGATACACGGACTTCCAGTTCCGATGGTTCGTGACGGAGGAGACTTTCTCCCCGGCCTCGTTCGTGTAGGTGCTGGTGAGCGTGTGGACGCTGCGCAGCGTGCCCGTGCGGGGGTCGAGGATCGTGGGCGCACCCGGAGCCCCGGAGCGCGAGATGACGTAGCGGTCGGCGTTGGGCCGACCCTCGCGTGCACCCACCTTGATAAGGGGGTTGTAGCCTAGCTGATTGCCGGTCGCGCCGTTCACGATCTGTGAGGCGTGAGTGTGCCCGTAGCCCTCGGAGGCGAGTGCGTCAAAGATTGCCGGCTTGCCCCAGTCGCCGTAGAAGCCCAGGTAAGGCACGGACAGGCTGGGCTGGCTCTCGGTGCGCGAGGTAAAACGCACAAAGCCATCCAGGAAAGTCCCCGAGGAAGCATTGTCAGCGACATACTGGGCAAACTCGAACCCGGGCACGATGTCAACGCCAACGGTGGCCTCACCCTTCGCAGGCACAGTGACAGTCGCCCCCTCCCCCGCTCCCGACACCGCACCACTGTACGACACAGCCACACCACGACCTCGCCAATCCGAGGAATGCTCCGTGAAGAAGCCGCCGTCGACGATCTCAGAGAGCGCCTGCGAGCCGAGCTCATAGGTCGCTTCCGTGTCAGAGAGGTCGTGCAGGATGACGTCAAAGTGCCAGCCCGTCGTACCATCCCCCAGGTCAGCCTTGGGCCGGGAGACCTCGGAGGCACCCTCGACGGTCGGATACACAGACGAGGTCGTGGCCGCCAGAGCATCAACCAGGCCAGAACCCTGCTTGCGCGGAGAATACAGCGCCCCACTGTCCTGGGCCGCGTCGGTCAGGGGGCGGGCGGTGCCCATAATGAGATTCTGGACAACATCCACCTTCTCACGCACGCTCATCGAAGCGAAGAGCGGATCGTTCTGAACACGCTGGAGGACGATCGCACTGATACCCGACATCTGCGGGGTCGCCATGGACGTGCCGGAGAAGTGGTCGTAGTCGCCTCCGGGAACGGAGGAGAGGATGTTACCGCCGGGTGCCGCGATCTCGGGCTTGAGGCGCAGGTCGGGAGAGGTACCCCACGAGGAGAATTCGTTCATCCAGTAGGAGCTGGTGGGTTCCAGAACTTTGCCCTCAACGATGGTCAGGTGATGGTCGGCGGCCTCCAGCATGGCCTGGCCATCCGCCTGCGAGATAAACGCGGCGGGCACGTCCTGGGTCGTCAGGTTCATGATGATGAGGGAGCCGACCGAAACGTTGTTGTAGACGAGGACGCCCGCGGGATGCAGGTCGTACAGGTTCTCGACCTTCTTCTGGTAGGTCATGTTGCCGCGCGAGACAAGCGAATCTTGCCGGTGAGGCCATCCGGATACTTTTCCGTGAGGGCGGCGGCGTCCTCCTCGGAAGCGAATCCCGCATCCACATACTCGTAGGTGCCGGCGGGCAGGTCGGAGAAGTAAGCGACCTTCTCGCCATTCATGCCGCGCGAACGCTGGTAGCCAATATCCTTCCCAGCTGCCGTGAAGGCATTGCGGATGAGCGCGTTCTCGACGGAGGCGACGGCGACCACCGAGGGGTAGGTCGCAGGCTCATCAATGACCGAGGAGTCGGGGTCTGAAGCATAGGGCAGGCCCTTACGAGACATGTTGCCGTACCCGGTCGAAAAAGCGTTGCCCGCAGCCGCATTGACGGTGATCCCCACCTCCTGCAGCTTCTTGTAGACGGTCGCATAGACTGTGTCCGCCTCGTTATCCATGCCAGCCGTCCAGCCCAGCGACAGGTTAATGACGTCCGGATGCAGGACCAGCATGTCGTCGAGGGAGGCCAGCAGAGCGGAATCCAGCAGCGCATCATCCTCGGAGCGCGTCACCTTGCCGACGATGATCTGAGCGTCCGGGGCGGTGCCGACAATTTTGTCGGCGTTACCCGCCGCGATACCCGCGACGCGCGTCCCATGGAAGCCCGACCCTCCCTCACGCGGCGAGGCATCGTTGTCACCGTCCGCGTAGTCGTAGGCAAAGGGGAACTTCTCATTCGCATAGACGCCGATCTTCCCTTCCCCCAACTGGGCCTTGAGTTCATCCACCCTGTCCTCCGACAGGGCGGGCGTGGCCGTGAGCGCGGGCGTGAACGCCTGGTGCGTCATGTCGACACCCGTGTCGATGATGGCGACGACCTTCCCCTCGCCCTTCTGAGTCACCTGGTCGGTGCGCATCATGAGCTGGGCACTCAGGTTCGCAGGATCCTGCCCCTCGATCTGCGAAGCCCTGGTGCCGCCCTCCGCGTCAACGGCGGCCACACCACTGACGTGCCCCTCGCGCTCCAAGAAGGCCGCCTTGACCCCCGCCACACCGCGAATCTTCTCCAGGCTGCCGGCGGGGCGCTCAGCGCGAAGCCATCCAGGACGTTGGCGTACTCCCGCTCCACCCGGACCTGCACTCCTGGAAACGACGCGGCCACGGCCTCGTTCACGGACGCAAGAGCAGCGCTACGTTCAATTCCTTCCTCGAGTTGCATGATGACGCCGACAAGTCGCGCCAAGTCCCGGTCGACGACTTCGGCAACCTCCGGTGCCTGCCCATCCTTCGAGGTCAGCGCCGTATCAAGGTCGCCGACCGGCAGGGACGAGGCCGGGGTATCCTCCGCAGGCACCGGATCCGCGCGCAGCGGTGAGGCCACGGACGCCGGACCCGTAAACGCAAGCGCGCACGCACCGACAAACGCCAGGAGGACAGCTGGTTTCTTCATTGACATAAACCTTCTCCAATTAGTGTCACAGACGACCACTGCCAGCGTGGGCGCTCCCACGTCGCAGCCGCCTAGCACAACGCTACCGGAAAAGACGCGACTGACAATCTTCAGATTGCTAACGAAACAATTAAGACGATCTGAAATGTCAAAAGGGCCGGACCCGGAGACGCTTGGGTGTGACGTCCCCGGGCCCGGCCCGTGTTGTAGAGGCGATCAGGTCACTTGACCCATACGCCGTTGGCGTCCAGGTAGTACCAGGTGCCACCGAGGTTGATCCACCCGGACGCCATGGCACCCGAGGCGTTCAGGTAGTACCAAGTGCCACCCAGGTCCAGCCAGCCAGTCGCCATCGCACCCGAGGCGTTCAGGTAGTACCAAGTGCCACCCAGGTCCAGCCAACCGGTCGCCATCGCACCCGAGGCGTTCAGATAGTACCAAGTGCCACCCAGGTTCAGCCAACCGGTCGCCATCGCACCCGAGGCGTTCAGATAGTACCAAGTGCCACCCAGGTTCAGCCAACCGGTCGCCATCGCACCCGAGGCGTTCAGGTAGTACCAAGTGCCACCCAGGTTCAGCCAACCGGTCGCCATCGCGCCGTTCTCACGCAGGTAGTAGTAGGTACCACCCAGGTTGAGCCACCCGGTCACCATGTAGCCATTCGCGTCGTGGTAGTACCAGGTGCCGGACTCCTCGACCCAACCGGTCCGGACGTAGCCGCGAGCATCGAAGCGGAAGACACGCCCGTCAATCGTGGCCACGGTGTCCTTCGGGTAGGAACCGTCAGCGTTGCGGTACCACCAGCCGATTGTGTCCTTTTCCCACGTGCCCGTGGGTGCGGGCTGAGGCTGCGGGTCCGGCTGAGGCTGCGGATCAACCCACGGCGCGGGAGCGGTCGCATCCTGCTTGACGGACTTCACGACGACAATCGTCGTCGCCGTCGCCTCGGTTCCGTCGGCCAGGGTGGCGGTCAGGTTGACCTGATCCCAGTCAAGAGAGTTACCGCCGGTAATCGTGGCGCTCTTGCCGTCATCGGCCGCCTTCAGGATGGCCACACCGCCATACTCCAAGCCCCAGGACAGGGTGGCGTCCTTGAACTTCTCGGGCAGCAGCGGCTTGAGGGTGACGGTCTCACCCTCCGCCAGGTCCACGCGGAGGTGATTGACGGCGATCTCGTCCTCGCCCAGCTCGGTGACGCAGACGTTGACAGTAGCCATCACCGGATCGAAGACCATCGGATCCGCGTAGTCAGCGACAGCTCGGACGTCCGAGCAGCCTTCCTTCTGAGCAGTCACGAGGCCCGACTTTTCATCGACATTCAGGACGTCGATGTCGTCGCCAGACCAATTGATCTTGGTCTTATTTGCGTTCTCAGGCTGGTGCGTGACACCGATGTTCGTCTGCTGGCCGACTCGCAGGTCAAGCTTGCCGGACTCGATGCCGAAGTCAAGCGAGGTCATGGCCACGGGTTCGAGGGCCACATCGGCTCGCTTGGAGGGCAGGCCATCACTGCCCCACGCAACGAGCTTAACCGTAGCGGGCAGAGCATCCGTGTGGCCTGCCTTGGTCCAAGCGGCCTGGATGTCGGAGAACTTGATGTCGAACGTGTAGCGGTGGACACCGTCAGCCGAGACATTGCCAGGGAAGTCGACGACGCGGCGATAGAAGATCGCATCGGTCGAGGGGTCACGCAGGTCGATGCTGGACAGACCGGGGATATCCTCGACGGCGAAGGAGACTGAACCGCCGAGACCTTCACTGGTGGTTTCGACGTCGGAAATGGTGGGGCCGTACATGTCGGGGTCGGGCGCCGCGAACGCGGGGGCACCGAAGGCTGCACCGGACGCCACCATCGCGCCGGTCGCCAGGGTCGCCAAGAACGCCCTGTGAACTAACTGGGACATACTCACTCCAATGTTGAATCAATGGACCATACCGGATGGTTAGGCTTGGGATCCGCATAACAAACACTACTGCGTAAATAGATACCTAGCAACGCGTTACTGACTTACCATCACGTAGCCACAAGTTAATTCGCGGCATTACTAATAATATTTTTGCGCGATTTTTGGCAGGTTTTCATTGGGAACCTGACCAATGAACAAATGTTCTACACCCGCCGCACGTTCTCTCACGCACACTTTCCCTCAATCCCTTAACACCTCAATGAAAGTATCATCTATTTGCTCGGTAAGTCTGCGGGCGATCTGAAACTAACGAGCATGAAATGACCCGTCATCTGCGCATTTACGATTATTTTGCGATCCCACACCTGTCAAACACTTCGACTGCTTGGGGCCCGGGGACGAAATTGGTGCCCGGGGGCGGCGGCAGGGCCTGGCCGGGCTTCGAGATCGACTACTCCGAGCCGCAGGCTCGCGGCACGCTTACTGTCGGTCGGACAGCTCCAGGTTCGCGCGCACGACAATGCCGATACGTTCAACCATCGCATCGTCCACCCAGCTACCATCCAGCGCAGCCAAGCGCGGGTGCACTGGGACCTCGTCGAAGAGGCGATCAAAGCCGAGGATCGCGCACCACAGGGGGATGAGTTCTTCATGGTAGGTGTGCCCGTGCCCGCCGGGTGCGGTCCCGGCGACGGGCAGGTCGGCGAGGATCTGGATGTAGGTGGCGAAGCGCGTGAACTCCACGTCCCGCGTGACGTCGCGCCCGGCTCGCTCGCGCAGCCAGTCGGGCTGCGTCCAGATGAGCTTGTTGTTCCACCAGACGACCGGGTCGGAGGGGTGTTGGGCGTAGACGATGCGCGGGAAGCCCCACGGGCCGAGTTCGCGCCCGTACAGGTCTGTGCGCAGGTCGGAGGGTTCGTTGACGAAGCGCACGCGGCGCCCATTGTTGACGACGGGTGCAACCTCGGGACTGCCCGTGTGCCGCGCGGCGGTGAGCGCCTCGTGCATGGGGGTAAAGGCGGGGGTGCCTACCCACAGTGCGCCGTCCACCTGGGTGAGCGCGTCTTCAACGGAGGAGAACACGGACTGCGACGCGAAGGCGCCGAGGGACTCGCCGCACACGAACAACGCGGGGCGTGAGGCCTCGTCCATGAGGTCCAGCTCGGCGCGCACGGCGGCGAAGAGCGCGGCGGAGGCATCCTGCGCGGGCTCGAGTCCGGTGAGCCAGTTGAGCACGGACGGCACGTAGGAGTATTGCAACGAGGCCGTGGCGCAGTTTCCGCGCGTAAGGAACTCGAGGGGCTGGACCTGCCATTCGTCGACCCACCCAGAGCCGGTCGACGCGGCGATGAGGATGACGGCACGATCAAAGGCGCCCGTGCGGTGCAGCTCGGCGACGACGGTGGCCGCGGCCTGCTCGATGCCGGTTCCACCCGTGGGCATGCCGGAGTAGACGCGGATGGGTTCCATGGCGTCGACGCCGCACACTTGCGTGATGTCGCGGCGCGAGGGACCTCGCCCGAGAAAGACACGCCCCTGCCCGCCGACCGATTCCCAGGTGACGGGCGATGCCGGGGATGCGGAGCGCTCCGGGACGGTCGGCTTGTAGATGCCGCGCGCGGTGCGCATGTTCAGCTGCTCTGCTTTGCGGCGGAAGAAACCGATGCCGCCGCGCAGGATGACTTTTGAGGTCAGGAAAAAGATGATGACGAAGAGGATGGCGACTCCCGTAATGAAGGCGGCGGGTCGGGGCATGAAGCCCGCGAGGGTTGCGATGAGAATGCGACCAAGATGGTTGAAGGCGCGCACGATCATGAGCAGTGTCCAGGCGACGGCGACTGCTCCTGCTGTCCCAAGGAGGTATTCGCCGATGGTCTCCCCAGGCATGTTGACGAGTGTGGCGGCGACGCGGTCGCGGCGATACGACTGGATGACAGCGTAGAACCACCAGATGGCGAAGAGGGCGGCGGCGGCAACGCGGAAGCCAATTTCGGCGGGATCGGAGGCCCTGATCGTCAGCCTCGTGAGGCGGATGACGAGCAGTCCCACGTTCTGCACGACGAGGCCGGCGATGTAGCCGCAGGCCACCAGGATGCCGGAGGCGACCGCGTGCCACATCCACGAGCGCGCCATGAGCGAGGGGGACACACTCACCGCATACATGGCGAGCGCCGCGATCACTCCCAGAAACGACAAACCCATGACACCCATTGTGCCAGGTGGTTGGTACCTGCTCAGGACTGGGACGAGGCCTGGGCTAACTCCCGTGTGTACGCTTGCCTGGATGCACCTGACAAATGGGTCAGAGCGCGATGCTAACGGCTGGGATTTACGCGCGCGAAATGAACGAGAAAAGGGCGGAATAACGGCGTATTCTTGCCACCAGGTTAACGTTTCATCTACAATGAAAAGCTACTGGCGGGAGGTGACAATGTCGCTATTCGAGGATGATCCCGGCCTGATTCGCCGTCAGGAAGGTCAGGTTCGAGAGCAGGCAAAGCGCGCCCACGCAATGCGTCGGCGCATTGAATCTATCCACGGGGTGGGTGTCTCACCTAGCCGGGGCGTGACGGTCACCGTTGACTCCGCAGGTACCCTCCTCGCCCTCGCTATCGACGATGCCCCGACTGAGCTGTGCGACGCCATTGTTGCCGCCTATGCGGCCGCGCGCCGCGACGTCGGCGAACAGGTTATCACCGCCTCCCAGGATGCTTTCGGCGAGTCCTTCCCGGGCATCGAGCGCTTGCGTTCGCTGTACGGTGTTCCCTCCCCCGACGTCCCGCTGGCCGAGGCCTCGGATCCCCGGGTGCATCAGCGGAGGCTCTGAGCGTGTCTGAGCAATTTCCCGCCGATCCGGCGGCCATTACGGCGCACGCTCTTCGGATTTTTTCCTACCAGAACGACCTTGAGCATGCCTCGGCGACGCTGCGTCAGGCGTCCGCCTCTGACGGCGCGTTCGGCCTCATGGCCGGACCTCTTATTGCACCGCTGTTTCAGCTCGTGGAAGTGGGCGAGCATCTCGCGATCAGCGGCGCTGAGTGCGCCCTCGACAAGCTCGGTCAGACGCTCGTGGCCAGCGCGCGCGCCGTCCAGGTGGGCGAGTCGTCGCAGGTGACGATTCCCGAGGCCGGGGTAGCCCTGTGGGGAGACGGTTGTGACAGCTGACATGCGCCCTGTGACTGCACGGGTGCCGGGTGACGGTTCGGCGTTCCCTCAGGCGGGTGTTTTGGATGGAATCGCGGCACTAAGTTCGGCGATCGTCGACAAGTCGTGGGTGAGCGGTGACCTTGCTGGCGTCGTTATGGGAGCTGACATGCTTCCCCCCACGCCCGATCCTCGTGCCACCCTCATCTCCTGGGGGATGGGGTGGGTCTTCGACCTCGTCGCGCCCTTGAAGGGGTGGCTGATTGAGCTGGCTGGGGACGCCGACCAGCTGCGCACCCACGGGCGTACGTGGAGGAACGTCGGTGCACTGCTGGAGGCCACGGCGCACAACATTGATAACGACGTCCGGCTCTCCTTCCCGGATGGCGCGTTCGCCGGTTCTGCCGTCACCTCGTATCTGGCGGCGTCGGGAGCGACGACCCGAGGCATCGGCATGACGGGGGAATTGTCGCGCGCGGTGGGTACCGCCTACATCATCCAGTTCGTGTACGACTTCGTGCGCGACGCGATCAATCAGGTCGTCGAGGCCATCACTCCCTACGCGGTCGAGCTGACCTCGTCCTTCGTGACGGCGTTCCCCCTGGTTATGGCACAGATCGCTTCGTCGGTTGGGGCACTGATCGAGGGGGTGGCTGCGCGCATCATCGCGTTGAAGGAATCGCTGTCGAACTTGGGCGTGAAGCTCTCCGGTGCCGACCAACTGCTGAAGTCTCTGAAAGAATGGCTGCACAACCTCTCCCACGGCGGCGAGCCGATGGGCGGTCCGTTCGCCATGGCTTGATAGCCTCGCAGTACACGCTCGCGCCGACGCGTGGCGGCCGTCCACAGAAAGTGTGACATGACCCCGGACTTTGAAGAGAGCGCACGCAATTTCCTGTCGCTCCTGAACAGGCTGCCCTCCACACCGTCGATCACGTTTCGAGGCTTCGTCGACACGTCCGTCACCCAGGCGCGCATCGTCGTCTCCCCGGCACTGACGGCGACCTCGCATAGCATCGCGATCGCCACGAACAACCTGCGCACGCCCCATGTCGGCGTGGTTGTGGGCGCGAATGGACGCGACTTGACGGCCCTCATGGCGGGGGCACCGACTGTGAACCTTCAGGAGGTCACCTACCTGCCGGGTACCTACTTCTGCCAGCACCCCGCACAGGAGTTCGCGGGGGTCACGATCCAGGTCTACGAGGAGATGTGCGTGAGCGAGGATGGCACGTCCCTGAACACCGCTCGGCCTCTCGACTCGTGGGATCCGATCCTCGCGGTCCTGGAACCCGCGCTGCGCGACGCCCGCGCGCGCTGCCTCGCCCTGCCCCAAGGGGCCTCGGACCGTTTCCTGGTCCCCGTCCAGTAACGACCGCCAGCGGTCGCCGGTTCGACAGCGCCACGCAGCCTGAGATTACCTTTCGGTAGTTTCAGGAGCACGTAGTCGCAAGGTGCTCACTCGGGCGTACATTCCCCAGCCACACGAGGGTCGTGTACGGGATAGCAACGTTCTCCCCCGGCGCGTAGGCGAGATGCTCGTAGAGGTACCAGCGCAGGTTCGCCTGCATGTGGTCCCGACCGGCCTGCGAGGCTCGGATGAACGAGGAACGGGTGGTCCCCAGGGTGAGGATCTGTTCGGGGGTCATGATGTCGTCCCACGTGACCTGGGTGAGGCGCATGGGCGTGAATCCGCCGCCGGGCGTGGGCGGACGGTCGGGCCGGTGCACGTCGCCGGAGCGCATGATGCGCGTAAGCCGGTGCACCCACGGGATCGACACGTCCATTTGGTTCCACACAATGCCGAGCGTGCCCCCGGGCGCAAGAATGCGCGCGGCCTCCCGGCCCGCTAGCTCAGAATCAACCCAATGCCAGGACTGAGCAAACACGACGATATCGAACGTTCCGTCCGGCAGTCCCGTGTCCTCGGCGACACCGCCGTGCCACGTCACGCTGGGAACCGACGAGGCCTGGGCACGCATCGCCTCCGAGGGTTCCACCGCGTCCACGACGGCACCCGCGCGCGCCAGGAGTTCACTCATTTTGCCTGTGCCGGCACCGATGTCGGCAACGCGCAGCAGCGCGGACGAGGTGGGGACAGCGGGAGCGAGAACGATGGAAGCATCCTCGACGAAGGGCGAATCAGTAGGATCGCCAGCGGCAGGCTCGATACCCCCCGTCACTCCACCACACGACCGAGCGGACGATAGCAGCGCGGCCACGGCCTCGTCGGGGTAGGCGGGGCGCACGGAGGCGTACGCGCCCCCCTCCCCCACGAAGGGATTCGCCTCCAGAGAAGCGGACGCTGCGTTCGATATTGTCATAGAATCCTTGTCCTCACGTGCACCTGATCCAGCGAACCCGACCGCGGCCTCGTCCCCGGAAGCACTCACAGGAGCGAGCTCCACAGTCGGCACACGTTGTCGACGTAGTGCACGTGCCAGGGCTGATCGCGCCACTCGCGGTAGGTGAGTTCGCGCGAGCGCTCACGGTTGCGTTCGTCGTTGCCGCGCAGCAGCTCAACCAGGTGCGCGTCGTCGGCGATGAGCGTGATCTCGTAATTCAGGCCGAAGGAACGCACGTCCATGTTGGACGAGCCAATCGCGCACAGGCTACCGTCGACGATCACGTACTTGGAGTGCAGCATGGTCGGCTTGCGGTACAGGTGGATGCGTACGCCCGCCCTGAGGAGTGCCCCGTAGTAGGAGCGCTGTGCGTGGCCGACCAGGAACTGGTCGAATTGCTCGGAAAGAAAGAGCTCGACCTCGACGCCGGATAGGGCGGCGTTCGTCAGCGCGGTCATGAGGGCCTCGTCGGGGATGAAGTACGGACTCGCGATGGACACGTGCGTGCGCGCCGAGGACACCATGTGCACGAAGGTGCGCAGGTTAGGTTCGCCGCGGAACGCGGGGCCCGACGGGATGATCTGCATCGACGAGGCCGGGGTATCCTCGCGCTCGTCCTCCTCCCGCGCGGTGGGCGGGGTGAGGTCGGTGGGGGTCAGGACTTCCTTGCAGGCGTAGTACCAGTCGAGGGCGAAGACGGCCTCGATCTGGGTGACGATGCGGCCGGTAAGGCGCACGCTGGTGTCGTCGTAGGCGATGCCGGCTTTCTGGAACGAGGGCGTATCGTAGTCGGGAGCGACCAGGTTGTGGGAGCCGATGTAGGCTTCTCGCCCGTCGACGACCAGGAGCTTGCGGTGGTTGCGCAGGTCGGGGCGGCGAATGTGTCCGCGCAGGGGCGCGAAGGGGAGCATCTGGTGCCAGAGGATGCCCATGTCATCCAAGCGACGCCGGAAGCGCCTGTGCCCAGGTATGGTGCGCATGCCGTGGTGGTCGACGAGGAGACGCACGGTGACGCCGCGGGCCTTCGCGCGCTCGAGGGCCTCGTAGAAGGGCGCGGAGTATTCGTCCCAGGAGGTCTGAAAGTAGAGGGCGTTGACGTGGTGGGTCGCCCGATCAATGCTGGCGGCCATCTGCCGGAAGGTGTCGGCCGTGTCGTTGTGCAGGGCGACGACGTGGCCGCAGGAGTCGGGGAAGCCGCTGAGCGAGCCAGTCAGGCGCATGAGCGAGGCGGTGTCGTCGTCGGAGCCGTCAGGGGTCTCGTAGGCGGTCGGCTCGGGCTTGGCGGAGTCTTTCAGGATGGCCTCGACGAGGGCGCTGGCCTCGGGGTCGTCATCGAGGCGTCGTCCCATGGCCCACCAGGAACCGAAGATGAAGTAGAGGGGCACTCCGAGGAAGGGCCACAGGAAGATGAGGAGCAGCCACGCGGTCGACGTGGAGGCGCGCCGGTGTTTGGGCACGACACCCAGCGCCACGATACGGATGGCGAATTCAACGGCTCCAAGGAGGAGCCACGCCCACAGCGGTGGTTCGGGGTGCTGGGCAAACATACACCTATTTTACAAAGCGCCCTTTGTCCTGGTCAGCCCAGCGTTGCCAGTGTGGCGCGTAGGTCGCTCCGTCGCGCGCGAGGGCCCGCCTGCGGCGTTCGTCCTCGCCGGGGTCCTCGATCCAGATGGACAGGTCGGCGTCGGCGTCCCACGCGCCGCAGCCTTCGATGATCGTGGGGGCCACGGGCACGTCTACAACCACCCCGGGCGCGTCGGCCTCCCAATCCCAGGCCTCGTAGGAGGACGGGCACCCGGCGCGCAGATCCTCGCAGATGCGCCGCGCAACCTGCGCGCCGGCCGCCAGCCCGTCCCACCCCGGGTACCAGTCATCCAGGTGCAGGACCTGCCAGCCCGGCAGGAGGGACACGAGCGCGGCGGCCAGCGTGGACTTGCCCGAACCCGAGTACCCGTCGATGGCGACGACGGGGACGCGGCACGGCGTGATCGCAGGATCGGCGTAGGTGCCACTCCCGTCGGGGTATGCCTCGCCGGACGAGGCCGGGGCAGCCTCGTCAATCAGCGCGCGCAGGCGCGGGGCGAGGTCTCGCGCGGCCTCGTCGGGAGCGAGGGACACGGGGACGGTGACCCGCACTCCCCCGCCCGGTGCCCCTGCGGACGCACCCTCCTGGCCGCTCATCGGCCAACCAGCGCGAAGGTACCGGCCCAGACGCTGAGCGCCAGCGCGATGGTGGGAACGGCGATGGCGACCGCCATGAGGGCCGCGTCGGCGGCGCACAGGCGTGAGGGCCGTGCCCAGGTGCGCGCAACGGAAGCACCAAAGCCCCTCGCCTCCATCGTGGTCGCGAGCTTGCCGGAGCGCCGCAGCGCAAACACGAGCAGCGAGAAGGAGCCGCGCAGGA
>ERZ772770.239-NODE-239-length-12575-cov-2.84153_pt1 | contig 12575 bp, 8 predicted proteins | sample MGYA00511361_ERZ772770 | MGnify/ENA primary metagenome ERZ772770 (study PRJEB29015, sample SAMEA2738026) | human oral metagenome | biome: human oral; feature: human-associated habitat; material: saliva | place: China | collected 2251 ... | reverse complement strand
CATGTTAGCATTAGAATACTGACCTACCCACTTCATGTTCTCTGGTTCCTTTTGGTTGTCATCATAGAGGAAACCAAAACCGAGTCCAGACCAGCGGAGATTGCCCAAATAACGGATATAGTCAGATACCATCTGAGCGTTAAGACCCTGTACATCGTTGCCGATAACGTATTGACCCCATGCTATCTCCTGACGTACACCCTCACGCATCATATCCTCATAAACCTTTATCTTTTCTGGAGTAAACATATCAGGCTCCTCTTTCTTCAGCTCGAGAATAATACTACGGAAGAGCCAGAGGTGTGTATTCTCATCTCTATTGATATAGCGAATCTCCTGTGCAGAACCCGACATCTTACCATTTCGGCTGAGATTATAGAAGAACATAAATCCGCTGTAGAAGTAGATACCTTCAAGGATAAAGTTAGCAATAAGCGTCTTCATCAAACTGAACTTATCTCTTTTCTCATGGAACTCATTGTAACAGTCACCAATAAACTTATTACGGTTCAAGAGATGTTCATCGGTCTTCCACTGATAGAGAATGTCGTTACGCTCTTCAGGACTACAAATAGTATCGAGCATGTAGCTATAACTCTGACTATGGATACACTCCTGGAATGCCTGAATATGCAGACAGAGGTTTACCTCGTTTGCAGTGATATATTCACTAAGCGTTGGGAGGTTGTTGCTTTGAAGCGAATCAAGGAAAACAAGGAAGCTCAGAATCTTGTCATAAGCTACACGTTCAGCCTTTTCAAGACGTGGATAATCCTTAAAGTCCTGTGAAAGATTGATTTCTTCTGGAATCCAGAAGTTGTTCATTGCCTGTCTGTACCAGTCACTTACCCATGAATACTTCATATTATTGAAGTCATTCAAATTAGTAGTATTACCACCAATCATTCGTCTCAAGCGCAAGTCAATATCGCCTGAAGGATTGAATAAGGTATTACGTTTTAATTGATTGTCCATTATTTCTTATTTATTAAATCCATTAACTGTATTAATTCATAATTCATAATTCACAATTCATAATTATGATTACTACTTTAATTCATAATTTATAATTCAGAATTCATAATTATGATTAGTGATGTAAACTATTATTTTGTTTGTCTACTTACTCAATGAATTTCTGCTATTCAGTAAATAGTAGTAATCATAATTATGAATTTTGAATTGTGAATTCTGAATTATTATGATGAGCAGCTCTCACACTCTTCTACCTCTAATGACTTACTACGCACATAATAGATAGTCTTAACACCTTTTTTCCAAGCAAGTAGGTAAAGGTCGAGTATCTGACGCATTGTGAAGTCATTAGTTATATAGAGGTTCATACTCTGTGCCTGGTCGATATGACGCTGACGTACACCAGAAGCAAGAACACTCCACTTTTGGTTGATAAGATAAGCACTCTTATACATCCAGTAAGTCTCATCTGAAAGCTCAGGAGCAACACGTGGAAGCATACTTCCCTTCTTCTCTTCCAAGAAGAAACGCTTCATGATTGGGTCTAAGCCGGCTGTTGTACCTGCAATAATACTTGTACTGCTGGTTGGTGCGACTGCAAGTAGATAAGCATTACGCATACCCTGCAATGCAACAGTCTTACGAACATCCTGCCATTCAACACTATCATAACCACGCTTATCAAAGTAAACACCCGTTTGCCAGTCACTTCCCTCAAAGAATTGATAGCTTCCCTTCTCCTTAGCGAGGTTTGAGCTGGCAAGAATAGCTGCTCGGTTGATAGTCTCAAACACCTTATCCATAAACTCTAAATGCTCTTCACTCTCCCACTTGATGCGACGTTTAGCAAGAGCATGGTGATAACCACTAATACCCAAGCCAATAGAACGATAACGCTGGTTGGTAAGTTGTGCGTAAGGAACAGGATAGAAGTTGAGGTTGATAACGTTGTCAAGTGCGCGAACAACAGTTGCAACCTTTTCTCTCATCTTCTCTTCGTCCTCCAATGGAAGTCTACCAAGTGATAAACTTGCCAGGTTACATACTACAAACTCACCCGGACGAGTAGTTGTTACAACAACAGTATCACCATCCTTTGTTTCTACTTCCTTAGAAACAGTTTCTATTGGAGCCATGTTCTGAGCAATCTCTGTACAGAGATTAGAGCAGTAAATCATACCCTTATGAGCGTTAGGATTAGCTCTGTTCACCGTGTCACGGTTGAAGGTAAATGGTGTTCCAGTCTCAACAGCAGAACGAAGAACCAATCTAACAATATCCTTAATGCTAATAACACGACGTGAAAGTCGCTGATCATTAACACAATCAAGATACTTACGTTCCCATTCTTCGCCGTAACAATCCTCAAGGCAATAACCCTTGATACGCATAATTTCATTAGGACAGAAGAGTGACCAGTTCTGATTCATATCTTCCTCTGCCATCTTCCAGAATAAGTCTGGATAGCAGATAGCTGGGAATATATCGTGAGCCTTCATACGATCGTCACCGTTGTTGGTACGAAGTTGCAGGAACTCTGGTAGATCTTTGTGCCATACATCTAAGTAAACGGCTACAGCACCTTGGCGCATTCCTAACTGGTCAACAGCAACAGCAGTATCATTAACGAGTCGCATCCAGCGGATTACACCACCTGCTACACCCTTGAAACCACGGATATTACCACCTGTTGCACGTACTTTACCGAAGTACATACCCATACCACCGCCAAACTTGCTCACCTGTGAGAAGTTGTCCAAGCTACGATAGATACCATCCAAACTATCTGGTACGGTGTCAATGAAGCAACTTGAAAGCTGATGACTTGGCTTACGAGAATTAGAAAGGGTAGGTGTTGCCATTGTTACTTCTAACTTACTGAGTAAATCATAGATACGACGTACCCATGTAAGACGACCTTCCTTCTCCTCTGGCATAGCAAGATGAAGCGCAATACCAAGGAACATTTCCTGTACACGCTCAATCACTTTACCAGAGTAATTCTTTATAACATAACGCTTTAGAAGTAGATCAAGACCTGAATAATTAAGGAGCTTATTGCGTTCAGGGTCAATAAAGGTAGCAGCCTCATTGATTTCTTCTTCGCTATAATTCTGAAGAATATAATCACCATAAAGTCCTTCTTCGGTCATATATTTAACCTTACGATAGAAGGTTTTGAGTCCCAATTCTTCCTCTAAACGAGTGATTTTCTTTTCAGAGCGATAAGAAAGAATACGTGCAGAAATCATCTCCCATGCTGGAGCCTCAGGTGTTGTCAATTCTACAGCTGCCTTGATAAGAGCTTCAATAGAATCTTTCTGTGACATACCGGGCTTAGTGAAGCTGGCGAACTTCTCCTGAAGTGTCACCATACTATAAGAACGCTCGCGGTATTCGCGTGCTACACTGTGCAACACCTCAGCCAACTCACGATCGTCAGCAGTCCACGCAATGTAGTTAATAGCCTGTCGTTGCTCATTACGCTGATAGCGGAAGAGAATATAATTCTTCGCTTCATCGTAATGACCATGTGCCATAAGGCACTTCTCTACACGGTTCTGGATATCCTCTACAGTGCGCAGTTCAGGGTTCTCTTTGATAAACTGCTCTACTTCGCTAACCATTCCGGCTATCTCACTGTCTGAGACATCCTTTCCGGTGCTGATAAAACTCTTTTTAATGGCTATTGAAATCTTTTCGTTATTATAGACTTCTATTTCTCCATTACGTTTTGTTATATTCATTACTTGTTTTATATAGTTTTCTTTTTTATTTTACTATAACTCTCTATTGAGATTTACTTATTTGCGTATAAGTAACACATTATTAGTAACTTATGCTGTTTAGTGTATTTTTGTATGGACAAAGTTAAGAAAAAAAAGTGAGATGATAGTTATCCAAAACGGAATATTTTGAGAACAATCTTACTTTTAATTGTTTTCCAAAATAGAAAAGAATTAAGTGGCTTTTTTGTTTAAAATTGAAATACTTTTAGCTGTTCAAAATCTCTACTTACAGCTTCCAAAAAGGTAATGATTAAAGTAATAAAGATAGAAAAATAAAGAAGAAAAGTAAGCTGATTGAGTGTTTATGAATGCTATTTCGTATTAGAAAATAGCTTTATAATATCACTTGATAAATTTATTTTTGTTTTCTATTCCTATAGTAATCCCTCTTCAATGCGCTGAATAATCTCTTCTGGAAGGATATTATTCATACAAGCAAAGTCGCCACGATGGCAAGGTTTATTACCAAAGACAGAACAGGGACGGCAAGAGAGCGTATTGATTTGTACGGCATCTTCTTCCTTCTGTTGCCAACCCATAAAGCCACAATAAGGGTGTGTTGCGCCCCATATACTTACCACTCGTGTGCCAGTGAGGGAAGCAAGGTGCATATTAGCACTATCCATTGAAACCATAGTGTCGAGATGGCTCATGAGAATGAGTTCCTTTTCGAGTCCTTTAAGGACGTTAGCAACACAGAGACATTGCGGATACTGTGCTGCCCATTGGTTCAACACTTCTATTTCATGTTTACCACCACCAAAGAGGAAGATACGCCAAGAAGGATGCATTTCGGTCAGTTTGCGTACCACTTGTTCCATCCTTTCTTGTGGATACATCTTCCCTGCATGGGCTGCAAAAGGGGCTATACCTATCCAGCGTTCCTCTGGTTGTTTTACACCTATTATATTAGGAAGACACTGCAAGTCGCCACCTTCAGTTGGGAAGATACTCGTAAATTCTGGTTTAATAGGATAGCCTAATGCTTCGAGTACATCAGCATAGTTCTGAAAGGAGGTAGGCTGCTGTATGAATACCTTGTTTTCAGCTTGACATAAGCGTTTCTTTCCCTGTTTATGTTTGTCGATATGTGCCACAGAATATCCACCAAGGAGGAAACGAAGGCGGAGAAAACGTGTTCGAAGCACGTTATGGAAATCGGCAACAGCTGTAAATTGTTTTGCTACTAACCGACGGTAAAGCGTGTTAAGTCCTCTAAAACCTTTATATTCTTCTTTCAAGTCGGCAGCCATAAACTCAACATTCGGTGCTAAATGCTGGAAGAAAGGCTGTGCAAAAGGACGAGAAAGCACACTGATTCTTATATTAGGATATTGCTTAGCAAGCGAGTAAACGATGGGAACTGTCATAGCAATGTCGCCCATAGCAGAGAATCGAATAATAAGAATATGTGGGGTTTTCATAGGCTAACAGAAATAAATAAGCAGGATAAAGAATAGAGAAAGAGCTATTATTGGTAAGGATAAGCAATTAAGATATGCTTATTCAATAACTAATAATGTTCATTAACGTTTACTCTAAACGAGTAATTACGCCCCTCCCCTATGCAGAGTGGGAGGGGCATCATATTATTTCTTGTTGTAAAGAATCGGATTGGTTGCAGGGTCGTTGTACATCTTCATCTGACGATAAACCTTCATGTACTTACGGCCTTGCTGAATGTCATCGAGCAACTGGTCGATGGCAAGACTGAGATCCTTCTGCTGTTCGAGGAGGATATTCAGCTTAGACTTACATTTCTCAACGTGCTCAGCTGAAGCATCCGTGCGCTCAGTCTGCTCCTTCATGTGATAAATCTTCAATGCAAGGATAGACAGACGGTCAACTGCCCATGCTGGACTCTCGGTATTGATAGTCGCTTCTGGGAGTGGTGTAACGTCAGAGTAGAGCTGACGGAAATACGAGTCAATCTGCTCAACGAGGTCAGTACGATCTTGGTTAGAGCGGTCAATACGATGCTTGAGACTCATTCCTTCGTCTGGGTTGATATGTGGGTCACGGATAAGGTCCTCGAAGTGCCACTGTACTGTGTCAATCCAGCATTTCAGATAGAGACGGTTTTCAATGGAATCTCTGTCGTAAGGGTTATTAATCGGCGTATCTACGTTGTCCGTAATATGATAATCACGGATTGCCTGATTGAAAATCTCGTTACAATGTTTTGTAAATGACATTCGGTTTTTATTTTTCTGTTTATTCTGCAAATATAAAGTAAATTCCTTAAAGGACAAAATAAAAACTCTTGTTTTTCATTGTTAATCGCTTAATCTCAAATCAGTCATGATTGCCTAAACATATTTTATTTTCTTATCGAGTAGCTTGTCTGTCTTTACAATGTAGGAGTAGTGGTTTATATCAAATCACAAATACAAATGAGACACGATAATAAATATCCTTTTTAAGCGGATTTCATGCGCTTATAAGCCCCTCTGAATATAACACATATCTATACAATAAGTTTATATTTTGTTTGCTGTCATTTTAACAGTTTGTTGTAACGATTTGTGAATTAATTGTTTATAAGCTTATAAATAGTGACAGGAGTGACAGGAAAATTATTTTTCCACGCTGACTATATACAATTGAATTCCGTTTATTTTTTGTTTGTTCTAAATATGGAGTGGTATAGTTTCCTCCATACTAATGATATTTCTTAGTTATTATTTTCTTTTTCTCTATATTTTACGGATGGTGAACACCAATGGTGCGAACGCTTAGCACTAATGGTGCGGATGGTTGATATTCATGTAAAAAAACTATTACAATCAAAGTGGAAACGACTATTAACGTGTTACATTGTAGCGGATAGAATACGCATGATGAGTGACAACAAACAGCGTTATTGCATTTTAGTCCCTATAATAATAAGGTGTAGTAATTTATAGAATCAATTTAATTTCTATCAATGGCATAAATAAAGTTTTGAATAATCTTATATAATTGTTTGATTTATCGTATAATTAAGTGAGAAAACGGTAAAAAAGCTGCACAAAGATATATGGTTTGTGCAATAGAGAGTGCTTTTTTAATAAAAAAACTTGCATACATGGAAAAAAAACAGTTCCTTTGCAACCGCATTTTGAATTTGGAAATCAATATTAAACATTTTAAAACTTACAATTATGTCAGAAATTGAATCAAAAGTAAAGGCTATTATCGTAGAGAAGCTCGGCGTTGAAGAGGCTGAGGTAAAACCAGAGGCAAGTTTCACAAACGACCTCGGTGCTGACTCTTTGGATACAGTAGAGCTCATCATGGAGTTCGAGAAGGAGTTCGGTATTTCTATTCCAGACGATAAGGCTGAGAAAATCTCTACAGTAGGCGACGCTATCTCTTACATCGAGGAGAACGCTAAGTAAGGTTTACTCAAGATAAAAGTACCAAGCAAAGCGTATGCCTTTGCTTGGCTTTTTTTTACTTTACTTTTTTAATTTATATTTCACGCATGGAATTAAAAAGAGTAGTTGTAACAGGTCTTGGCGCCGTTACTCCATTGGGTAACACTCCAGAGGAGACTTGGCAGAACATGCTGGCAGGTAAGAGTGGTGCTGCTCCTATTACACATTTCGATACAACCCAGTTCAAGACGAAGTTTGCTTGTGAGGTAAAAGACCTTAACATCAATGAGTATATTGACCGCAAGGAGGCTCGTAAGCTCGATCGTTACACTCAGTTGGCTATGATCAGTGCCATTCAGGGTGTTAAGGATGCTGGTTTTGACTTGGAAAAGGTTAACAAGGAACGTGTAGGTGTAATCTATGGTGTAGGTATTGGTGGTATTAAGACTTTTGAGGATGAGGTGAGTTATTACGCTCAGCATCCTGAGAATGGTCCTAAGTTCAATCCTTTCTTCATTCCTAAGATGATTGCAGATATTGCATCTGGTCAGATTAGTATGCTGTATGGATTCCACGGTCCTAACTATACAACAACATCTGCTTGTGCTTCATCAACCAATGCTTTGGCTGCAGCATTCAACCAGATTCGTCTGGGTAAGGCTGATATCATCGTTAGTGGTGGTGCTGAGGCAGCTATCTGCGCTTGTGGTGTAGGTGGTTTCAATGCTATGCATGCACTTTCTACACGCAATGATGACCCAGAACACGCTTCACGTCCATTCTCTGCAAGCCGCGATGGCTTCGTAATGGGTGAGGGTGCTGGTTGTCTTATCCTTGAGGAGTTGGAGCATGCAAAGGCTCGTGGTGCTAAGATTTACGCAGAGATGGTAGGTGAAGGCGAGTCAGCTGACGCTCATCATATCACTGCTTCTCACCCAGAGGGTCTTGGTGCTAAGCTCGTTATGAAGGCAGCACTTGAGGATGCAGGTTTGAAGCCAGAGGATATTGACTATATCAACGTACACGGTACATCAACTCCTGTAGGTGATATCTCTGAGGCAAAGGCTATCAAGGCTTTGTTTGGTGAGGCTGCTTACAAGTTGAATATCTCTTCAACAAAGAGTATGACAGGCCACCTTCTCGGTGCAGCTGGTGCTGTAGAGGCTTTGGCTTGTGTCATGTCTGTGAAGGAAGATATCGTTCCTCCAACCATCAACCATAAGGATGATGATCAGGATCCTGAATTGGATTACAACTTGAACTTTACGTTCAACAAGGCACAGAAGCGCGAGGTACGTGCTGCACTTAGCAACACCTTCGGTTTCGGTGGTCACAATGCTTGTGTTGTATTCAAGAAGTATGCTGAATAATATAATTGATAGAATAAAGCTCCCTTTCCGCAAGGAGAAGGAGCTTTATTTGTCTTTGTACCAAATTATCGGCATTATTCCCCACGATATCAGTTATTATAAGACTGCACTCTTGCACAAGAGCGTAGCGCGTCGTAACGCAAAGGGTAAGCCAGTAAACAATGAACGCCTTGAGTTCCTTGGTGATGCTATTCTCGATGCCATTGTAGGTGACATTGTTTATGAGCATTTCCCGGGTAAGCGTGAAGGTTTTCTGACTAACACTCGTTCAAAGATAGTACAACGCGATACGCTAAACCGCCTGGCTAAAGAGATGGGAATCTGTCAGTTGATTCTCTCTAACGGGCATACGTCTTCGCATAACAGTTATCTCGGTGGTAATGCTTTTGAGGCACTCGTAGGCGCTCTCTATCTTGACCATGGCTACAATGCTTGCATGAAGTTTATGAAACAACAAGTCCTTGGACAGCTTATCAATATTGATAAAGTGGCTTACAAGGAGGTGAACTTCAAGTCAAAGCTTATTGAATGGAGCCAGAAGAACAAGGTCAATATGGAGTTCAAGCTGATTGAAAACCAAAAAGATAAGCAGGGTAGTCCTACCTTCCACTTCCAAGTTATTATGGAAGGCATCCCATGTGGTGAAGGACACGGCTATTCAAAGAAGGAAAGCCAGCAAGAAGCTTCCAAGCTTACGCTCCAGCGTTTGCGCCGTGAACCCCAGTTTATAGATGAGGTATTTGCCGCAAAAGCCAACCGTACAAAGATGGAAGAAGAGCCAGTACTTAATGTTCCGGAAACTTCACAGGACATGAACTTCATTGAAGGCTCTGAACCCAAGGTTGAAAAGCATGAGAATCCTTTCCAAACAGAAGTCTTTGACGAGAAGTCATCGGCTGCTGATGAAGTGAAAGAAGAGTTGGCTGATTCCCCTGTAGAGGAAGAAGAGAAGACAAACAATGAGTCTTTTGACCTCTCAGATATTTCTCATTCAAAGCCTATTGACCGCGAAGCTATCATCGCAGCTGCTGAGGCAGAAGCATTTGAAAACAAATAAATAGCGGATTAGAAGGATAAAAGACAGGCGTTTACAGCCGATGGTAGGTGATAATATGTAATTACACTCACTATCTTCTGTAAACGCTTGTTTTCTTTTGGCTATTTTCTTACCACTTATTAAGGCTTATTTTCCCATAAACTCAGGTACTAAATACCATTCAGCTCAGGTCTACTTACCATGTTCTACGAATTATTTTCATGAAAATAAATATTTCTTTTCATGAAAAAAAATATTTATTATCGTGAACAAAAATATTTCTTTTCATGAAAGTAATTTGTGCGTGATAGATTTTTAGGGAATAAAAGGATAGAGATAAACATATTATTGGGTATCATTTAGAGGTTAAAAGATGCTCTTTTCTTTCCTTATAATTCTTTTATTTATTTGTAATTCTTCTTGTAATATCTTCTAAATACTGATAAAAAATTGGAGCTGAAATATTGTTTATTTTTCCTTCTTTATATACGCTATTGCACAATAAGTCATCAATGTTTCCATGTAATTCCATAATCCTTCTTGTAAGATTATTTGTGGCAAACATACGTTTCATGAAAATGGCAGAAAGTTGAGCTGGTAGTTTATATACCCATAATTCATTTCTGTAATGTTTCATATTAATACCACGTGAAGCTGCTATTTTTGTTGTCTCACGAATAGTTTTAATCGTAGTTGCCAATAACTTTAGAGAGTTTATAAGTTTATGAACTGATGTGATGCTGTCATTGATGTCTCCATTTTTCCCTATGACTGAGATAACTGCAGCATTGATAGCCATGTGTATCCATATCCATTCCAACATGTTATAAGGGTTCTCAAGTTTGATGTTAGAGGACTTGAATAGATTGCAGATAGCCTCATAATTTGATATTGTTGTCTTATTTTTAGACTCTATCATGAAATGATCGAATAAACAACAATCAAGTTCAGCCTTTGTAACAAGCCCTTCTCTTTTTATCTTTATGCAACCTCCAGCAACGGGAAAGGCTAAGATATAATCATATCCTTGCATAATTTTATCAAGATATTGCTTGTCATACCATAGATTACAGCATAAGAGTATTGTTCCTTTGAATGCTTCTTTTCGTAGCATCTCCATCACATTGGCAATCTTTCCTTGTGAAATACTTACGAAAATCATGTCATATTCTTTCTTTGAGTGTGGATTTACTGTATACTCGTTTTTGACTTGAATACCTTTTGATGATTCTCTTCCATCTAATAATGTAACTTCAATATTGGTTATGTCTTTTTTATTACTTCCTTCCCGAATGTAATGTTCAACATTGTGACCAGCCTCTTTAAACACAGAAGCATAAGTTGTTCCGATAACTCCTAATCCTATAATCAATATATCCATGTTTGTGTTTATTTTTGACAAAGGTAATTAATTATTTGGGCTTTCCTCCTTATTTTTGTAATTTTGTAAGTCTAAGGATAAAATAGAAATAGACTTAATAAGGAAGTAAAAGATATGGCAAAAGACGATAAGGGACTTACCCCGATGATGAAACAGTTCTTCTCAATGAAGGCGCAACATCCTGGTGCATTGATGCTCTTTAGGTGTGGTGACTTCTATGAGACGTATGGTGAGGATGCTGTGGAGTCGGCAAGAATACTTGGTATTACCCTTACACGTCGTAATAATGGTGGTAGCGGCGACTCGATAGAGATGGCTGGTTTCCCCCATCATGCCCTTGATACTTATCTTCCTAAGCTTATTCGTGCTGGAAAGCGTGTGGCTATCTGTGACCAATTAGAAGACCCAAAGAAGAAACGTGAGGCTATCAAAGGCAAGAAGGGTTTGTCGGCAATGGACAAGATGGTGAAGCGTGGTATCACAGAACTCGTCACTCCGGGTGTTGCTATGAGCGATAACGTGCTGAACTATAAGGAAAATAACTTCCTTGCAGCGGTACATTTCGGTAAAGGTGCTTGTGGAGTCAGTTTCTTAGACATATCTACTGGTGAGTTCCTAACCGGTGAAGGCACCTTTGATTACGTCGAAAAGCTATTAGGTAACTTCCAACCAAAGGAGGTACTCTTCGACCGTGCGAAGAAACAAGACTTCGAACGCTACTTCGGTACACGCCTTTGTACATTCGAGATGGACGATTGGGTGTTTACCGATCAGACGGCACGTCAGAAGCTACTAAAGCACTTCGGTACAAAGAACTTAAAGGGTTTTGGTGTCGATCATTTGAATAATGGTGTTATTGCAGCAGGTGTTATCCTTCAATATCTGGAGATAACACAGCATACACAAATCAATCATATCACTTCATTGGCACGTATAGAAGAAGATAAATACGTGCGTATGGACCGTTTTACCATCCGTTCTTTGGAGCTGATTGCACCAATGAATGAGGGTGGTTCATCGCTTTTGAACGTTATTGACAATACCGTTACGCCAATGGGTGGACGTATGTTGCGCCGTTGGATGGTCTTCCCTTTGAAGGAAGTGAAACCTATCAATGAACGTTTAGACGTAGTAGATTATTTCTTCCGAGAGCCTGATTTCCGCGAATGTATCAATGAGCAGTTCCATCGTATTGGTGACTTGGAGCGTATTATCTCAAAGGTAGCAGTTGGTCGTGTGTCACCTCGTGAGGTAGTACAGCTGAAGAATGCTCTTATGGCTATCCAACCCGTTAAGACGGCTTGCCTTTATGCGAAGAGCGATACGCTCAAGAGGATTGGTGAACAGCTGAATCTCTGTGAGTCTTTGCGTGATAGAATAGAGAAAGAGATACAGCCTGATCCTCCACAGTTGGTCAATAAAGGTGACGTGATAGCCTTAGGTTATAACCAAGAACTCGATGATTTGCGTTCTATTCGTGACAATGGAAAGCAGTATCTGTTGGAGATCCAAGAGAAGGAGATTGCTCAGACGGGTATTAGCTCACTGAAGATAGGATTTAATAACGTGTTCGGCTATTACTTAGAAGTGCGCAATACGTTCAAAGATAAGGTGCCAGAGGATTGGATTCGTAAACAGACATTGGCGCAGGCAGAGCGTTATATC
>ERZ772770.232-NODE-232-length-12775-cov-3.55118_pt1 | contig 12775 bp, 8 predicted proteins | sample MGYA00511361_ERZ772770 | MGnify/ENA primary metagenome ERZ772770 (study PRJEB29015, sample SAMEA2738026) | human oral metagenome | biome: human oral; feature: human-associated habitat; material: saliva | place: China | collected 2251 ... | reverse complement strand
CTACCACAACACCTGGGACTAACCCCTCAACCAACACGTTTTGTCCTATAACCCCTTTTTGTTTATGCGCTTGCTGGCTGCGGGGCAGCCAGTGGCAGGCTCAGGGCTCGCAGTCCCTGGGGTTAGCGGGGCTGGCTGGGCAGGGGCCTGCGAGCCTTAGCAAGCGTGAGCCTTAGCTTTTACAGCCCCAGCCACTGGTTCCAACCCCGGTGCAGTACCAACCAAGCCAGCAGGCCGTAACCCGCCTGGCCGGGGTAGGCGCCGTCGTTAAGCGCAATATCAGTAAGCCACTGCTCATGCTTAACCAGCGGGGTATAGGTGTCCACGTAGGTGACATTGCGGCGGCGGCACACCTCACGGGCCGCATTGTTTAAAGCGGCAAGCGCCTTCGGGTCGGGCACAGTCAGTGGCGGCGGCCCTACCATCAGGCATTCAAGCTTTTCATACATTACGGCGGCGTCGATGATATTGGCTAAAGCCAGGCTAGAGCGGGCCGTGCTGACATTGTGGGTAACATCTGCCACCCCAACCCCAATTACCAGTAGGTTGCGGGCGCCAGGAACAACCCGGCGGGCAGCCTCATCGCGCCAACGGTTAGACAACTGGGCGCTAACTTCCCCAGGAACGGCCAGCGTAGACCAGGAGGGGGCATCAATAACCTCTAGCGAGTTGGTGCGCGCCATAACGCGTCCCACCCAGCCCAGGGCCCGTGCATCTCCGCGACCTGTAATCAGCTCATCGCCGATGAAGATCAGGTTGATCTCACTCACTGCCAGCATCCTTCCTGCTTGACTAGGGAAAAATCGTAGCATTGGCCCGGCCTGCAGATGCTGACCGAGCCAATGCGCGCGTGTCTTTAGCGAGCAAAGCCCTACTTAGCGGGCAAAAGCCTACTTAGCGGGCAAAAGCCTCGTCTAGGATCAGCTTTTGCTGAGCTACGTGAGCTGCTGAAGTACCCACAGCCGGGGCGGCAGCCTCAGGGCGAGCCACCACTCGCGGCAAGCGTCCAGCCGTGATCGAGTCAGGCAGGTGCAGGGCCAACCAAGGCCAAGCGCCCTGGTTACGCGGCTCATCCTGGACCCAAACCAGCTCGGCTCCCGCAAACGGTGCCAGGGCCTCCAACAGGGCTGGCTCGTCGAGAGGATAGAGCTGCTCTAGACGCACAATGGCAGTGTGCTTATCTTCCGCGTGCTGGCGGTGGGCCAGCAGATCCCAGTAGATACGGCCTGAGCATAGCAGCACTCGATCCACCTTGTTCTCGGCGGCAGCAGCTAAAACTTCCGGATCAGTTTCACCAATGACAGTTTGCATGCCGCCGCTGATGAAGTCTTCTACCGGCGAGACGGTGGCCTTCAAACGCAGCATCTGCTTGGGGCTGATCAGGATCAAAGGCCGGTGCGGTTCACGCCGGGCCTGGTCACGCAGGGTGTGGAAGTGGTTAGCCGGGGTGGAAGGCTGTACCACGCGCATGTTGTCCTGGGCGCATAGCTGCAGGTAGCGCTCAATTCGGGCACTAGAGTGGTCCGGGCCCTGGCCTTCCAAACCGTGCGGTAGCAGCAGGACCAAGCCAGAGCGCTGGCCCCACTTTTGCTCAGCAGAAGAGACATACTCATCAATTACGGTCTGGGCGCCATTAGCGAAGTCGCCAAACTGGCCTTCCCAAATGTTTAGACCCTCGGTGCGTTCTACTGAATAGCCGTATTCAAAGGCCATGGCCCCGTATTCGCTTAGCAGCGAGTCAATAATCGACAGCTTGGCTTGGTCGGGGGTCAGGTAGTCCAGCGGGGTCCATTCTGAACCGTTGCGCTGGTCGTGCATGACGGCGTGGCGCTGGGCAAAGGTGGCACGGCGTACGTCTTCACCGGTCATGTGTACCGGTACGCCCTCCATCAGCAGCGACCCAAAGGCCAGCAGCTCGCCAAAGCCCCAGTCAATACCGCCTTGGCGGCTCATGCTTTGGCGCTTGCGTAACAGGTTCATCAGCTTGCTGTGTACCTGGAAGCCTTCAGGGACAGATACCTGGGCGTCACCGATACGTTCAATCACTTCACGGGCTACCGCAGTGGGCTGTGAATGTGAAGTTTCGCCAGCCTTAGGGCCACTGTAGGCAGGGGCATCAGTATTGAGGTGACCGGCACGGGCCTCGTTAAGGATGTGCTCCAGGTTGTCGCGGTAGGCGTCCAGTAGCTGCTCGCACTGTTCTTCAGTGAGATCGCCACGCCCCACCAGGTTAGTGGTGTAAACCGAGAAGGTAGAGGGCTTGCGGTCGATCAAGTTGTACATAACCGGCTGGGTCATTGAGGGGTCGTCACCCTCGTTGTGACCACGACGACGGTAGCAAACCAGGTCAATAATGACGTCCTTGTGGAATTCTTGGCGGTATTCCCAAGCCCAGCGGGCTACGCGTGCCACAGATTCGGGGGCGTCACCGTTTACGTGGAAGATCGGCACCTGTAGACCCTTAGCCAGGTCCGAGGGGTAGGTGGTGGAGCGTCCCAGCGCGTTACCGGTGGTGAAACCGATCTGGTTGTTGACGATCACATGAATAGTGCCGCCGGTGTGGTAGCCGGGCAGCTGGCTCATATTGAGCACTTCGTAAACCACGCCCTGGCCTGCAAATGCGGCGTCACCATGCACCAAAATCGGTAAAACATTGTAGCTGCCGTCAGCGCCGGAGCCGCTGCGGTCTAGCTTGGCGCGCACAATACCTTCCAGCACCCCATCTACTGTCTCCAGGTGGGAGGGGTTGGCGGCCAGGGAAACCTTGGTGGTCACATCATCGGTGCCGGTGAAGGTGCCGGTGGTGCCCAGGTGGTATTTGACGTCACCAGAACCCTGGCCGTTGGTCAGGTAGTTGCCGTCAAACTCGTCAAAGACCTGGCCGTAAGACTTGCCGGCAATATTGGTAAGCACGTTTAGGCGGCCACGGTGAGCCATACCAATAGCAGCCTCTTCAATGCCATCATGTGCGGCGGCGTCGATCAGGCGGTCCAGCAGCACAATCAGTGACTCGCCACCTTCTAGCGAGAAGCGCTTTTGGCCCACGTACTTGGTTTGCAAGAACACTTCGAAGGCTTCTGCCTGCATCAGCTTGGTTAGGATGCGACGGCGCTCAGCAGTATCAATGCTGGGAGTAACACCTTCCATGCGTTCCTGCCACCAGCGACGCTGGGCTGGGTCTTGGATATGCATGTATTCCACGCCCACATAACGCGAGTAGGCGTCACGCAGCAGCTGCAAAATTTCGCGCAAGGTGGCACGGTCCTTGCCACCTAGACCACCGGTGGGGAAAACCCGGTCTAGGTCCCACAAGCTCAGCCCGTAGGAGGAGAAGTTTAGATCAGGGTGACGGCGCAGGCGGTAGGCCAGCGGGTCAGTGTCGGCGGCTAGGTGTCCGCGCTGACGGAAAGCGTGAATCAGCTCAGCTACACGGGCTGGCTTGCCGGCGTCGGCTAGCGGGTCGTAGGTGACGTCCTGGTCCCAGTGCACCGGCTCGTGGGGGATACGCAGGGCCTTGAAAGAGCGGTTCCAGAAGCCATCTAGGCCCATCAGCTTGCGTTCCATTAGGCGCAGCAGTTCACCAGACTGGGCACCTTGGATGACGCGGTGATCGTAGGTGTTAGACAGCGTCAAGACCTTGCCTACAGCCTGGCGGGCCAAGGTTTCGGGGCTGGCACCAGCAAACGCGGCCGGGTAGGTCATAGCGCCCACGCCCATGATCAGACCCTGGCCGGGCATAAGGCGCGGCACAGAGTTAAGGGTGCCGATCATGCCGGGGTTGGTTAAGGTGGCGGTGGTGTCTTTGAAGTTATCTACAGTCAGCTGCCCCTTGCGGGCTTTAACCACCAGTGCGTCGTAGGCGTCAATGAAACTAGCCAAGTCTAGGGTGTCGGCGTTCTTAACGCTGGGTACCAGTAGGCGACGCTCACCGTTGGCGCTGGGCACGTCAATTGCCAGACCCAGGTTTACGTGGGCGGGGTTGTGTAGCGCCGGCTTACCCTTTTCATCCAGGGTGTAAGCCACATTCATTTCCGGCATCTCTGCCAGCGACTCCACCAGGGCCCAAGCGATCAGGTGAGTGAAGGAAACCTTGCCACCACGCGTGGAAGCTAGGTGAGTGTTGATTAGCAGACGGTTTTCAATCAGCACCTTAGCCGGGATGGCACGGGCAGAAGTGGCGGTAGGAATTTGGAGGGAAGCCTCCATGTTCTTAGCGGTGCGGGCGCTGGCTCCCTTTAGGGTGTCAACGCTTTCTACTACGCCGTTGCTGGTTTCGCTAGCGTCACTATGCGCCTGGTTGTAGGCATAAGGGGAGGTGGGGGACTTGAACTGGGCTGTGGGGGCGGGGGGCAGGTCAGAGCGGGAAACATCCTCACTGGCCAAAACGGGGCGTCGGCTAGCGGAAGCGGTGGCAGCCCCGGGGATTTGCACGCCAACGCTAGCGCTAAGCGGCTTTGAGGGCGTGGCCGGCGACTGGCCTGCTAGATACTGCGGGTTTTCGCTGAAAAACTCGCGCCATGATTGGGTTACTGAGGCCGGGTCGGCTAGGTAAGCCTCCCGCATATCCTCGACAATCCATTCGTTGGTGCCAAAGCCCTGAGCGAAGTCGTTCTCAGACACGGTTAGCTGCTCCTTATATGGCATTGCGTGCTAAAACTGTGGTTTAAGTCTAATACTGCAAAGCTGACTTGCAGAGTACTTTGTAGCCTTTAGTCCTAGATATTTTTTAAATGTTCTCGCATGTTGAGCATCGCTTGGGGTTGCTAGGGCTGAAATTGGCTGCGCTGCGACGGGGCCCAGCTGGCTGCGCTGCGACGGCGCCCAGCTGGCTGTGCTGCGACGGGGCCCAGCTGGCTGCGTGCTAAAGCTGCGGGCTTGGTATAGCGTTAGTGGTACCAACTAGATTTTGATAGGGAGCTAAACGCTGCATGGTCATTAAATGGCTAATGATAGTTCTGGGGGTGCTACTTACCGCTGGGACTGCGGTGTTTGTGGCCGGAGAATTCGCCCTGGTGGCCCTGGATCCATCGGTTGTTGACGCCCGTGCTCAAGCCGGCGATAAACGTGCCGGGCGGGTAGCTAAGGCGCTGCGTCACCTGTCCACCCTGCTTTCAGGCGCACAGGTGGGTATTACGCTGACCACCATTTTGCTTGGTTACACCATGCAGGCCGCCCTTAACGAGCTGCTTTCGCAATGGCTGAGCCCCTGGCTGGGGCAAACCCTGGCAGCCACCATCGCCGTGGTTAGCGCCCTAATTATTGTTAACGCCTTCTCTATGGTGTTTGGCGAGCTGATCCCCAAAAACGCTACCCTGGCTGATCCGCTGGCTGCTGCCGGTTTTGTTACCCCTTTCATCACCGGTTTCACCTGGCTGTTTAGGCCGCTAGTAAATCTGCTAAACGGTATGGCTAATACTTTACTGTCACGCTTTGGTATTGAGGCTGCTGAGGAGGCCAGTGGCGCCCGCAGTGCCGGCGAGCTTACCGCTCTGCTGCGTCGCAGCGCTGAGGAGGGCACACTAGAGGTCTCCACCGCCCGCCTACTTACCCGTTCACTTGGCGTAGATGAGCTCAGCGCTGTAGATGTAATGACTGACCGTGGGCGCATTCACTGGCTGGAAGGGTCCGCCACCGCCGCCGACCTGGTGGCTTTAGCCAGCCAAACCGGACACTCACGTTTCCCCGTATTTGGTGACTCTCCCGACGACGTACTTGGGCTAGTCAACCTGCGCCGCGCCATCGCGGTGCCCTATGAGCGCCGCGCCCAAGTGCCAGTGACCTCCTCTTCAATCATGACTCCCGCCCCGCGCGTACCAGAAACCATGCCGCTAGCTTCCCTGCTGGTGGAGCTGCGTGGATATGGCGAGCAGGAATCTTTCGGGTTGCAAATGGCCATTGTGGTGGACGAATACGGGGGCACTGCCGGAGTGGTGACCTTGGAGGACGCCGTTGAAGAGATCGTGGGTGAAGTATCTGACGAACACGACCGTCGTCGCGCCGGCATCCACCTAGACTCAGCTGGGCGCTGGATCGCCCCCGGCTGGAGCCGCCCCGACGAGGTTACGGCCCGCACCGCCATCCGCATTCCCGACGACGGCCCTTACGAAACCCTGGGCGGCCTGGTCATGAATGAGCTGGGGCGCATACCCCAAATTGGCGACGAAGTAACCCTGCCCACCTGCACCGTTTTGGTTGACGCTATGGAGGGGCGGCGCGTCACCCGCGTGCGCATCACCCCGGTTGAGCAGGAGCTGGAGGAGCTACAGTGAACACCACTTTGGCCCTGATTTTGACGGTTATCCTGCTGGTTGGTAACGCGTTTTTTGTGGGTGCAGAGTTTGCCATTACCTCCTCGCGCACCAGCCAACTTGAGCCTTTAGCCGCTGAGGGTAACTCGCGGGCGCGCACAGCCCTATGGGCTGTGCAGCATATTTCCGAGATGCTAGCTACCGCCCAGCTGGGAGTGACTTTATGTTCCACCGGTCTGGGCGTAATTGCCGAGCCGGCGCTGGCGCATTTGCTGGCGGCTCCGCTACATGCGGTGGGTTTAGGAGCCGAAGTGGCCCATGGCCTGGCGGTAGTGGTGGCGTTGCTGCTAGTGGTTACGGCTCACGTGGTTTTGGGTGAAATGGTGCCCAAAAACGTTTCTATCTCTATGCCCGATAAGGCGGTTTTGGTTTTCGCCCCGGCCTTGGTGGCTTGTGAGCGGGTAACTCGCCCTGCTGTGGGTGCCTTAAATGGCCTGGCCAACGCGGTGCTTAAACTTTTTGGGCTAGAGCCGCGCGATGAGATTGAAACTGCTTTCACCATGGAAGAAGTAGCTTCAATTGTGGAGCGCTCACGTGATGAGGGCGTGCTCAAGGATGACTCTGGGCTGGTGGCTGGGGCGCTAGAGTTTTCTGAGGAAACTGCCGGCTCAGTGATGGTGCCGCTAAATAAACTCACCTGCTTGTCTGAGCAGTGCACTCCGGCCCAGGTGGAGGCGGAAGTAACCCGCACTGGTTACTCGCGTTTCCCGGTTACTAATGAGCAGGGCAAAATCAGCGGCTATATCCACCTTAAAGATGTGCTTTATGCCAGCGCTGACGAGCGTGAACAGCCGGTGGCCCCCTGGCGTTTGCGGGCTTTGGTGCCCGTACGCGCGCACGATGAGATTGAAGATGTACTGGCCGCCATGCAGCGTACCGGCGCCCATTTGGGTCGGGTAACTGATGAGAGTGGGCAGATGGTCGGTGTAGTTTTCCTCGAAGATGTGTTAGAAGAACTGGTAGGGGAAGTGCGTGACGCCCTGCAGCGTCACCAGTTACGCTAAGTGTTAGATGCGTCAGTTTAGCCGCCTCGCTAAAGTGACCAAGGTATGATACCGCTGATACCAGTGGTATTTGAATGACATAAGTCCGTAGAAAGTTGGGTGTGGATGAGCGATCAGCCGATGACACGTCGCCAGCGACGTGAACTTGAGCGCGAGCGACAGGCCCAGCTGCAAAGAGAAAACGCCCGCGAGTTACTTTCGCAGGCTCCTGACGACAGTAGTCTTTCCGGACGTACCAATGCGGCTTACGGCAACGGCGCTGCTTATAGTGGCAATTACGGCGACGGCGGTTATAACGATGCCGGTTACAGCGGCTCATATAACGGCGGCTATGGTACTGGTGCGCCAGCCTCGGCAGCCAGCGCACCTTCAAGCTTCAGCGCCCCGTCAACCTTTAGTGCCCCGGCTGCTGATTTCAACGCTGCTACTGGCGCCAGTGCGACTTTTAGTGCAGCAGCTTCGTTTACTAGTGGCACTGCTGCCTCTGCGCCCAGTGCTCCCTCCAGCTTTAATACTGCTGCCAGCTTTGGTCCGAGCCCCTTCGCCGGTGGCACGGCGGCTTCGGCGGCCAGCGCACCTTCGAGCTTTGCTATGCCAGCCTCGGCAGCTAGTGCTCCATCCGCTTTTGGTGCCCCTGCTACTGCTGCCAGTGCTCCATCTACTTTCAGCGCAGCTGCCTCGGCCGCCAGCGCACCTTCAAGCTTCGCAGGCACCGCCTGGGGTGGTGGCCAGCCGGGCGCTGTCCAGCCGGGCGCCGTCCAAAATCCTGTCGACGACGGCGTAGACTACCAGCCCACCCAGATAATCTCCGCCATTAAAGACGACATTATTGACGACGTCGCCATCCGTAACTGGAGCGCGGCTGCCTCAGCTAAGGTCGCTAAGGCAGCCGATGCGGTAAGCGCAGCCAGTGTTATCAGTGCTGCCAGTGTAGCTAGTGCAGCTAGCGTGGCCAGCGCCGTTAGTGCACACACAGCAGCCTCAGCGGTTGGGGCGCAAGGATTAAACGTAGCCGCACAGGCGACGTCGGCGGCAGCTAACAGCGCAAACCTAACCCCCCTTCCCGCAGCCCAAGCGGACCAGACCCCGGCGCGCGGCAACCCGCTAGAGACTAGCAACCCAGTAGAGACCAACTCGCTGAGCACTCCCACCCAGCTAGGTTGCGGCACCACGCCGCCGGTTAAGCGCAAAGGCGCGGCAGCACGCCGTCGAGCCGCGTTTGCTCGTGTGGGGCAGATCTGCACAGTTGGCGCCCTGGCACTAGTGACAATTGTGGCGCCGGTGTCGGCGGCCATGATGGGGGCTGACTCGCCGCTAAGCACCGCGCTGGGTGCACACCGAGGCCAAAGTTCACGCCAGGTCATCAGCGGTAAAGATTCCGTGGCTGGCAGCGTGGACCATTCGCCGCTGGAAAGCTCTGACGTGAAACTGCGTAACGTGCCTGACGCGGCCACTAAGGCGCGCATCCGGGCCGCTTACGAGAACCCGGTGGTTACTTGTGCCCCGCAGCAGGGAGCTAGCGGTGACACCACAGCCTTTAACACCACCCCTGACGTGTTTAAGCCGATGGTTGCTGGTACCTACACGCTTTCCAGCCCTTGGGGCTACCGTATTCACCCGGTGCTGGGAACATCCAAGATGCACGCTGGCCAGGACATGGCTGCGCCGGCTGGTACTCCTATCTATGCGGCTGCTGGCGGTGAGGTGGTTGAGGCAGGCATGGTCGATTCCACCGGTACGGTCACCATTAAGCACGTGCTTGACGGTAAGATCTGGTACACCTCCTACCTGCACATGTATCAGGACGGTATTTTCGTTAAGAAGGGCCAGCAGGTTAAGGCTGGTCAGCTGATTGCAGCAGTTGGCTCTACCGGCTACTCAACCGGCCCCCACCTGCACTTTGAGGTGCGAATTAAGAACGACACGGCGGATGCTTCCACGGTTGACCCGATGAAGTGGCTCAGTGACCACAATGCGGTTGAGCTGTCTACCGACTGTAAGCCCAGCAGCGATAACTCCACTTCTGGCACGGGTGACGGTAGCGGTACTGGTGACGGCTCCACCGGCACCACTGATAGTGGTTCCAGCGATGGCACCGGTACCGGCACCGGCACTGGCACTGGCGATAACTCAGCTGGTTTGAACGATAACTCAAATGGTTCCACGGGCACCAGTGATTCAGGCACAGGCACTAATGATTCTGGAACTGGTACTAACGGTGGCAACACTGGCACTAACGGTGGTACCGGAGCTAACGGCAACACTGGGACCTCTGAGGGAAACACTGGGGGATCTAACTCTGATGGTTCCACCAGTGGTGGCAACTGAGCACACCAACTACAGACAAATACAGGCAAAATACAAATACAGGCAAAATCATCCCTTCCCTATAAAAATTTCATGGGGTTTTATAGGGAAGGGATGAAATGTCAGTATCTGTGCGGCAACTACGTCTGTGTCCCAGCATTGGAGACGGTGGGTCTTAACTGTTGAGCGGTGCAAGCTGAAGATGGCAACTCCGCCGACGGCGGCGACGGTGCCGGCAACATAGGTGGCGGTGATGGCGCCGGCAGGTTGCGCAGCACAGTGCCAGTGCCTATTTATATACAAAATCGTCCGTTCCCTATGAAAATTTCATGGGGTTTTATAGGGAACGGACGAAATCTGCGTATCTGTGTGTGATGGTGCGGGTGGGGGAGGGGACAGTCTGCTAGCGGCGTCGGCGGCGCAGCGGATTGAAACTGACGGCAAGGCTGCGTCATGCGGCGCAGCTTTACACGGCAGCCCTACGAAATTGCAGATGACTTTTAGGGGCCTTGACGGCTGCCTTGGACTCTTAGCGGCCCTTAGTAGGTGAGTGCTTAGTAGCCCTCGATGCCGACGCGTCCTAGCTTGACCAGTAGTGCATCCTTGTCCACGGCCTCCCTCCAAGTCCAGCGCACCACGCGGGCGCCGGTGGCCAGCTCCAGGGCATTTTCGCGCTGACGCTCATTTTGGGCGATTTCCCCAGACGAGAGGTCACTGTAAGTGCCGCTGTTGTATTTACCCAGGCCGTCAAATTCGCCGATTATATTAAAATCTGGCCAGTAAAAATCGACTCTGCCTACAAAATTTCCGTGATCGTAGATGGTTTCTTGCAGGCGTGGCATGGGCAGGTGCCCCTTGAGCATGACTGCGCGGCTAAGTGATTCACCCACCGATTCACTGCGGGCATCGGCATGTTTTACAACGTCGCGAGCTTTTATAACTCCTTTGCAACCGATGCGCCGCCCCAATTCAGTCAAAATTTGCTGTTTTGTAGCTATTTTTTCGCGCAAAACATAGTCTACACTTGCAATTCCTGAATAGAAATCACGCGAACACAGCAAATCCGCAAGTGTATATAAAACATCGGTGCAGTACATCCCCTCGACCTGTACTGGCTGGGAATCATAATGCCAGCTGCGGGTGCGCCGCCAGGTAGTGACCGATGCGTGGATCTTCAAACCACTAATTACCTGCACTTGGTTGGGCATGGGGCCAACCATGGGTAGCCCGTGAAGCAGCGCGGCGGACTCTCCGGCAAACACAGGCCACGGGCAGGGGCCTTCCTCGCGACACTGCCCGCGCACCTCAGCGCCAGCCTGAGCAAGCTTGCGAGCTGGGGTGTTGCGCCGTCGAGCGGCGTCGGCAGCAATATAAACTCGCAAAAGATGCAGCTCCTCCTGGGTAACGCGCTCATAATCGCTGATGGGGATGTAACAGCCGGGCATGATTTTGGCCAGCTGCGGGTCGTTGCCCTTGGACTGGCGCGAGTAGGAGTCCATGCGGTAATTGGTGGTGGCCAGGTCGCTGCTGCGGTATACCGGGATGTCCTTGATGTTCATAGAACAATGATGAGGCCTAAACGCTAGTTAACGCTTGGAGGCTGTGGATAAGTGTATTTGCGCTTGGTTTTTATCCACCTGTGGTTAACTTTGTCAGCGCGCGCTGGCTTGTACTCTCATGTGCTTGGCTGTGGGGGGCGTGTGGACGAGTGAGCGTGGCTGGTTGTGAACGCTTGGCTATGGGCCCGGCTGGGGTGACGTCGCAGATCTCGCTGGTCAGGTGGGGCAGCCGTCGCAGATCTCGCTGGTCAGGTTGGGTAGACGGCGTCGTCGGGTCGGGTTGGTGCGGTCGGGCGGGGCCGCGTCGTGGGCGCGCTAGGCCGACGCCGCCACTTAGGGGACATGGCCGACGTCGTCGTCAGTCAGGGGGAGGGGACAGGTGCTAGTTGATGCATGTTGCCTCTAAAAGTTCATGCATACCAATTGTTGAGACCTAGTCTCTCTAGTGCTGGGATACGCCAGTAGTGGCCGCACAAATACTGACATTTCGTCCCTTCCCTATAAAACCCCATGAAATTTTTATAGGGAAGGGACGATTTTGCCTGTATTTGCCTGTATTTAGGCAGTGACCGGCGGCAGTACGGACCAGGGGAAATTAATCCATTTGTCTGTCTGTTTAAAAACATAGTCCGGTTTAATAATGCTGGTGGGTTTTAAATAAATTGTGGCACTACGGGCATCCACTTTAGCGGTGTCACTGCCCATAGATAAACCTTCTTTGGCAATTAAATCCATAATCAGCTTCAGGGTTTTACCAGAATCTGCCACATCATCCACAATTAGCACTCGCTTACCTTCAAGCGAGGAAATATCCATATAGGGCTCAAGAATTTCCGGCTCCGTCATGGTTTTGCCCACGCCGGTATAAAACTCCACGTTTATAGCACCATTAGCCTTAACGCCTAACGCATATGAGATGGCCCCAGCCGGCAGCATGCCACCGCGTGCGATGGCCACAATCAGATCCGGCATCCAGCCTGAATCTGCTATCTGCTGAGCGATTTGTCGGCAGGCATCCCCAAAGCCCTGCCAGGTAAGGTTCTCGCGATCTGCCGCCTGGCCACCGGCCGCCTGCGCACTGGAAGCGCCATCATCAAAAGCTGTTACGTTGCTCATGCTTTATATTAACGCGCCCCGGCTGCTAATACCTGCTGCGGAGCAATTGCGCTAGGTATTAAGCCACATATATTAAACCGCTACGACAAATAGCATATAAACTGCTAACACCTAAAGCACCCGTCCGCATGACGGACTGATATTGAATGTGTCTAGCGCCACCTTTAGGTTTTTCTCAGGTTTATCGCGTTAGACTGTGGCTAGACGCAGCTAAGCGTTAATAACTAGAGCTGAGGAATAAATGAGCTATCAACCTTATGTAGATCCGGTAGGCATGGATCCGCGCCACTACGGCTTTGCTGACTCCGTTAAGCGCGCCTTTAGCCAGTACGCCAAGTTCGATGGCGTCGCCTCCGTTGCCGAATTCTGGTGGTTTTTCCTGTTTAACGCCATTGTTGGTGGTGTTCTGTATTTCCTGGCAATTGTGGGTTAAGGGTCAAAATGTGTGTCTGGCTCGGCGTGTCGCGGGGGTTAGATTTGG
>ERZ772770.229-NODE-229-length-12836-cov-4.48838_pt1 | contig 12836 bp, 8 predicted proteins | sample MGYA00511361_ERZ772770 | MGnify/ENA primary metagenome ERZ772770 (study PRJEB29015, sample SAMEA2738026) | human oral metagenome | biome: human oral; feature: human-associated habitat; material: saliva | place: China | collected 2251 ... | reverse complement strand
GATGGATCCCGGACCTGATCGTCGCCATCGCTCGCGGCGGCCTGATCCCCGCCGGCGCCGTCGCCTACGCGATGGATGTCAAGGCCATCGGCACCATGAACGTCGAGTTCTACTCCGGCATCGGCGAGACCCTCGACGAACCCATGCTGCTTCCCCCGCTCATGGACGTCTCCGCGATGGACGGCAAGCGGGTCCTCGTCGTCGACGACGTCGCCGACTCCGGCAAGACCCTCAAGATGGTCATGGACCTCATCGACGAGCACGGCCTCACTCTCGACGGCTCCGCCGCCGTGCGCGTCGAGGCCCGCAGCGCGGTCATCTACAAGAAGCCCGTGTCCATCATCGAACCCGACTACGTGTGGGCGTACACCGACAAGTGGATCAACTTCCCCTGGTCGACGCTGCCCGTCATCAAGCCATGACTTCCTCTCGGGCGGGCTCGGACCGGTACGCTGTTGCCGGAGCGCCCGGGCGCGCCCAGGCCTCGTCGATCACCCTCCGTATCGTCGAGGCCGTCGCCCAGCGCGCCCGCAGCGGCGACCCCGTGCGCGTGCTGGGCCTGACCGGCCCTCCCGGGACCGGCAAGACGACGATCGCCGCCGAGCTGGCCGCCGCCCTGCCCGAGGCCGGTATCCCGGTCGCGGGCCTGGCACCCATGGATGGCTTCCACATGTCCAACGCGGTGTTGGCCGCGCGCGGCATCGCCGACCACAAGGGCGCGCCCGACACCTTCGACGTCGGCGGCTACGTGGCCCTGCTGGGGCGCGTACGGCGCGCAGACAGCGTGGTCCTGGCCCCCGACTACCGGCGCGACCTGCACGAACCGGTCGCCGCATCCCTGCCCGTCGAGGTCGACGGCGTCGTCATCACGGAGGGCAACTACCTGGGCCTCGAACTGCCAGGCTGGGCGGACGTGCGCGGCCTCATCGATCTCCTCGTCTTTATCGAGACACCCTTCGAGGAGCTGGCCTCGCGCCTCATCGATCGACACGTCAGCTGTGGGCGCGACCGCGCGGACGCGGCCCACTGGGTGCGCACGGTAGACGCGGCGAACATGGCCCTCGTTGAACGCACGAAGGAGCGCGCGAACCTCATCTTGTCGCTGTAGGGATGCGCGTGCGATGTCTGCCGTGCGTGTTCTTGCCGATCCACCCTCTGTCGTGCACAACCACCCCTTACAAAGTAAGGTGAACCTATGTTCCTCTTGCTTGGCCTTCTCGGTGGCTTCATCACGGGCATCTCCCCGTGCATCCTTCCCGTCCTGCCCGCGCTGTTCCTGGGGGCTGCCAGCGGCAGCGATTCGACGCGCACAGGGAGGGGGACTTCCTCCGAAGCCGGCCAGGCGGGCCCGGATCCGTCACTGTTCCGACTCGCCCCGGGTGTAAACCTCGGCGGAGAGAGCGCGACCCGCGCGCAGGCGGCGGTCAAGGCCGACGGCTCCGAGTCGGTGACCCGTCGCCCCGTGCTCATCGTCTTGGGCCTGGTGACCTCTTTCCTTCTGATCACGGTGGCGGGGTCGGCCCTGTTGAGCCTCCTGCACCTTCCGCAGACTCTGATCCGCTGGACAGGTATCGTCCTGCTGGCGGCCGTGGGAATCGGCATGATCGTCCCGAAGGTCATGGAGGTGTTGGAACGCCCCTTCGCGCGCCTGGCTCCCCGAACGACGGGAAACAGCGCCGGCTTTGGCCTCGGCCTGGTCCTGGGCGCGGTCTTCGTGCCCTGCGCGGGCCCGGTGCTGACCTCGATCATCGTTGCCTCTAACTCGGGCCAGATCACGTGGCACGTCATTGGGCTGGCGGTGTCCTTCGCGGTGGGCGTGTCGATCCCCCTTCTGATTGTCGCTCTCGCCGGTTCGGGCGTCGCTGCCCGCTTCCTCAAGACCCGTCAACGTCCCCTGCGCATCGCCGCCGGCGTCGCGATGATCGCACTCGCACTGGGCATCGCGACGGACGCTCCCGCTGCCCTGCAGAGGATGGTTCCGGACTACACGGCCTCGCTCCAGGCGGGCACGGAGGGCGCCTGCGAGGACGGCGCGTGCGAGCCCGAACACGAGGTCCAGGCGAGCACCGACTTCGCGCAGTGCGCGCGCAGCGGGGCGAAGGATTGCGGCACCCTCCCCACGATCGGTGCCTCGGAGTGGCTCAACTCCCTGGGGGAGCCTCACGGCACGGTGACCCTCGTCGACTTTTGGTCGAGTTCGTGCGTCAACTGCGCGCGCGAGATTCCCGAGATCGAGCGCATTTACGAGAAGTACAAGGACGCTGGCCTCGTTGTGATCGGCGTACACTCCCCGCAGCAGGCCCACGAGCGCGAAGCGTCCGTCGTCAGTGGCGCCGCGTCCCGTCTGGGCATCACCTACCCGGTGGCGCTGGACCCGGAGCTGGAGGCCTTTCAGGCGTACGGCGCAAACGCGTGGCCGACCCACTACCTGGCCGGGCCTGACGGGCAGCTGCGCTCGATGGGCAGGGGCACCTCGGGCCTCGAGGAGCAGATTCGGGCGCTACTGACCGAGGCCGGGGCGAGCCTTCCCGACTAGGAGCGCAGCACGCCCTGCGACACGAAGGAGAGCAAGCGGGGCGTGACCCGCTCGATCACGTCGCGGGTGTCGACAAAGTCCTGGTGGCCTCCGTACCACGGATCGGGGACATCCCCGCTTCCCTCGGGGTCAAAGTCCCTGTACAGGCAGATAAGCGGTCCGCGGTCCTGTCCGTCGCGCCCGGTGGCCGCGCTACTGCGGTACGCAGTTCCGCCGCGGTTCGCGAGACGCTGCAGAGCGCTCAGGTGTCGGCCAGTCATTGCCAGGACAAGGTCCCACTGGTCCAGCTCCGCGGCGCTGACCTGGCGCGCACGATGGTCGGGAACGTCATATCCGGCATCGCGCAGGACTCGCGCGGCCCGAGGGTCGATGGGGTTCCCACGTTCCTCGTCTGAGACTCCAGCGCTGTCAACGACGATGCGGATACCCGCTTGAGCGGCGCTTTGTTCGGCGATGGCGTGGGCCATGGTGGAGCGGCAGATGTTGCCGGTACACACCATGAGGATTCGGGTGGGGCGATCGTTGGTGTTCATAGCATCCTCAGGTAGGCGGCAACCGCGTCGGCGCTGTGGGAGGCCGCGCGTTTGCCATCCATGTGGAACGCCTGGTCGGCGCTGGGCTCACACAGGTCAGAGACGGCTCGCAGGGAGATCCAGTCGACGCCGGCGGACCAGCATACTTGGGCCATCGCGCAGGTCTCCATGTCGGTGGCAATGGCGTCGGGGAAGCGCCGACGCATGGGTTCGGCGTGTTCCTGTGTGCAGAAGGAGTCGGAGGAAAGAACCTGGCCGATTCGCACCCGGTGGGAGATCACGTCGGACAGGTCGTCCAGTCGCGCTGCCGCCGCCTCGGATGAGGTGTAGTCGACGGGCATCTGTGGGATCTGTCCCGGCGCGTATCCAAACGCGGTTGCATCCGCCTGCCCGTAGATGGCGGTCGTTCCAGCGGCGATGTCACCGACGTTGATGTCACGCGCGAGTCCACCGGTCGTACCCGCCGCGATCACCATGGGAGTATCGACGAGGGTGAGGGCGCGGGCGGTGGCGCAGGCGGCGTTCGCCAGCCCGATGCCCGAGGTGACCACCAGGACACTCTTCCCTTCGAGCTCACCGAGGGCAAATCGCTGGGTCATGCGCGACCCGCCCAGCACCGCGTCGGGTGTCTCAGCGTCGCCGAGGGGGGCAAGCTCGTGTAGGAAGGGGGCGGCCTCCATGTCCATGGCGGCCTGGATGACGGCGTCGACGCGGACGCGTTCGGGCATGCGCAGATTCATGCCCTCAATGTTAGGCGACGGCAGCGCCCCGGGCGCGTTCGCCCCGCACGCAGCGAGACCCCCGGACCGGTGGTTCGGGGGTCTCGCTAGCCTATCGGCCTTGTCAGGACTGGTTGACGCGCTGGCGCTTACGCGCCCACATGCACGCTCCAGCGAGGGCGATCATGCCGACTCCTGCCGCGACGTGGGGGTAGACGCCGTATCCGCCTGCGACGGGCAGCGTGCCCACCTGCGTGTCGACGATACGGATGCCGGGGGCCCCCGCCTCACCGCTCGCCCCGGGCTGCGCCGGCAGGACACGCACGGAGGAAAAGCCCTCGTCGGGACCGAACTCCGCCGTGAGGACGGTGGTCGCGTCCGCGTCGTTTCCGACGCTGATGCGGAATGGGACGGGCCTGGGGAGAAGCGCGTGTCCGGCTGGCGCGCGTGTCTCGACGAGCCAGTAGTTGGTGTCAGGGGCCAGGGGGGCGCTCAGGAAGGTGGGGCCACCGTCGACGACGCTGACGGGCGTTCCCTTGAGTTCAGCGTTGTCGTAGATCGCGAAGGCAGCGCCCTTCAGCGGGTAGGTTCCATCGTCGTTTGGCGTGCCAACGGGTTGGGTCCCGGCCTTTTCGATGCGGATGTAGCGAGGACGCACGGGAGCGCACGCCTCGTTGTTGGCGCTTCCGTCGTAATCGTAGGGGCCACTCACCGAGTTATAGAGGCCGCGCCTGGGCGTCAGGTGCCCATTGTCGGAGGCGCACTCCAGTGCGGGCTCACTGTAACCCGGGGTCCTTTTGTTGCGTGCCACATGCATACGGATGTACCAGGTGGCCTGGGCACCCGGTTCGAGGTCCGTGCCCTCGGTGAGGGTGTAGGGGCCGTAGCGCGTTGGGGTGGCGCTGTCGAGTCCTTCCAGGGTCGTGGCGATCCTGACGGAGCGTTCCTTCAGTCCCGGAGCGAAGGAGGGGGAGTCGGCCAGTCGTCCGGTGGTTCCTTTCAGGGTCCCGTCGTTGGTGGCGGTGATGCGATAGGTGACGGTGATGTTGGGAGCGAAAGCATCCTTGACGCTTTCGATGCTCTTCTCGATGCGGATCTTGGGGGCCTGCTTCTGGTTGGTGAAGGTGCAGGTCACCGGCAGAGCCTTGGCCGAGGAGGCGGGGGGCACGGCGGAGAAGTCGATGCCGCCGGTGGCCGGGTCGCGCGTGACGTTCACTCGTTCGCCAACTCCGTTGACGCAGGTGACCTCCGAGAGCTTCCACTGAGCGGCGTTGGGGTCATCGCTGACTGGCCAGGGGCCGTAGTAGCCGGGCTGGCCGGGCGCGATCGGGTTCCTGCCGGGGATCGTGGGTCCGGTCTCGGCGACGATGAACTGGGACTTTCCGGGGATGAAGGACTGGTATCCGCTCAGGACCGTGCCGCCGTTGCCGTAGGCGGTGGGCTTGAGGGAGAAGTCAGAGAAGGATCCTGGGCCAATGTAGGTGTCGGCCTGTGCCTCGTTGGGCAGGGGCGCCCCCTCGGGGGCCTTCCAGTCGCCGGCGGGCAGGGTCGTGAAGTTGAAGGCGGGGATCTCCTCGCCGGGGGCTCCGGAGTCCTCGGTGACGTTCTTCGCGATGCGCAGGAATCGCTCCTGACGAAACTCTCCGTAGAGGCATCCGAAGGAGGTCTGATTCTCCTTCGTGGTGAAGGTGTTGACGGGTTCCGAGCCCGCGGGCGGCTCGGCGGGGCAGTTGCCGTCGGCGCTGGGAACGAAGCCCCAGAGGAAGAGGCGGTAGGGGATGCCGTCAACGACGAGGGTGCGGTCCGAGGTGGTCTTGTTCACGGTGAGCACGTCGTCAGATTCGGGCGTGTGCCCCGGAACATCCACGTAGTTGGGGTAGTAGTTCGGCTGGTTGGTGTAGATGTCGTAGTTGCCGTAGCCGGGGCCCACGTGCTGGAAGCAGAACCAGGTGTTCTCCCCGTATCCGCGGATGAGGGCGTAGTAGGGTGCCTCCGCGGGGCACGAGCGGGCGGAGTACGCCTGCGAGTAGTACCTGTAGGCTCCACCTTGATTCGCCACGGCGGTCGTGTCGTTATCGTTGGTGGTCTCGTGCTGGTCGAAGGGGAAGGATTCTTCGAGGTCTCCGATGCGAATGTCGAAGGAGGCGTGCACGTAGTGGATCGCCGACCAGATCGGGAAGTTGTTGTGTCGGACGGTGCCGATCAGGAAGGTGCTGTTGAGCGCGGACTTGCCGGGGTTGTTGGGCTTGTAGCCCAGGGCGCTCGTGGTTGAGGCAGAGATGACGTTGTCCCTGTACTCCCCCCGGTAGCCGTAGGGATTGATGTGGTAGTCCCACGCGACGCCTCGGGTGATGTAGGACCAGTAGTCCCCACGCTTGGCGACGTCGGCCTTCAGCCAGCGCTGGGCCACGCCCGGCTGGTGAGCCTGCGAGTACTGGTTGCGGTCCCTGGAGTCGAAGACGCTCATGCCGCGCACGACGCCGAAGAATGCGTGGTCGGCGACGGCGGTCGTGCGGTCGGTCGGAGAATCGTTGAGAATGGCGGGACCGATGCGTCCCTCGGTGCGATCGAAGACGACCTCGTCTGATCCGGCGCTTTCGAGGGTCGGGCCGGCCTGGGCCGGGGAGGCTAGCAGGCCGGGCATTGCGATGAGAGCGACAAGCGCGGCTGCAACGAGGACCCGCACCCCGTATCGACGAGGCGTGATCGCGGCCCTCGCATGTCGCACAATGCGGGCGTTGGGGCGATACTGCATCAGTTCTCCAAGTGTCTTCTACGGTTCTAAGGTAATTATATTTGTTCGGACAACAAGCGCGCTAGTGAGCTTACTCGCCAATTGACGCTTCGTTTTCTTTGAGGGCTGCGGCATCCTCCGCCGCAGCCAAGGCTTCCAGCCCGTGCGGCGCCTCCAGCGTTTCCCGGGTCTGCTTACGCGAGCGCAGCCAGATCCATCCGGCGACGCACAGGATCACTGCAACGGAGGCGAGGACGGCGATCATCCAGGGCTGCAGGACGCGGGAGTGAACCTGCTCGGCCTCGGCCTGGGCGTCCACGTCATCCATGGGGACCCTTTCGCCCGTCACGAGGAGGCGGTGCGTGTTGACTCCGTAGGGAGTACACGTGATCAGGGTGGCCAGGTCCTTACCCTCCACCTTGTTCAGGGACTCTGTCTCGTTGGGCAGCACCACGCGGATGTCGGTGACCTGATACTTCAGGTGGCGGCCGGCGGTCTCAATGTAGAAGAACTCGCCCATCTGCACGCTCGTGAGTTCATCAAAGATCGTGGCCGTCCCCAGGCCCGTGTGGCCTGTGAGGACGGTGTGGGTGGATTCCCCACCCACGGGGAGGGCTGTGCCGAACAGATGGCCGACCCCCTTGTCGAGGGTCGCGGTGTCGGTTCCGTGGTAGATCGGAAGATTGACGTCGATGGATGGGATCTTGACGGTCGCCATGACGTCGTTCAAGTCAAGCTGAGAGAGGTACTCCCGGTACTGGACGGTGTCGGGGCGCTGCGCATCCAACCAGGGGTCAAGGATGGGCGCCTCCGCGGCCGCGCGGTTGTATTCGTCGGCGCGGCTCAGGCTCTCTGCGACGGCGTCGGGGCCAATCTCCTCGGCGACCGCGCTGAACTGCTCGGCGATCTGGGACTGGCGATGATTGTTGTACTGGGTGGCCAGGACCGGGTAGAGCAGGACGAGGATGCCGGCCAGGAGGAGAACGGGGGGCGCGATCGTCAGAAGACGGACCTTGAGAGGGGTCTTCGACTGATCGGGCGCTTGCTTACTCACGCGTTCTCCATTCGTGCTGGCGCTCCAGCTGAGTCATTGGGATGTCGCCTCACCAGAGGCGAATGTTCGTTGCATGCACGGGGGTGCGGCCTGCGGCCGCACCCCCGTGTGCTACCGCGGATCAGGCGTCAGCCTGCTCCTTACGGCGCTTGTTGGCCAGCACGATCGCACCGGAACCAGCCACGAGGAGCGCACCCGTACCGATGAGCACGCCGACACCGGCAGCACCGGTCAGCGGCAGGTTGAAGCCGCCGTTCTTCGGCACGTCCTTGACGGTGGTCTCGAGGGTGTACTTGTTGTCCTTGGTGGAGTTGGACGCCAGGATCTGGAAGGCGATCGGGCGCGACTGCAGCTCGAAGCCGTCGGGAGCCTTGGTCTCAACCAGGCAGTAGTAGCCGGGGTCAGCCACTGCCTCGTTGTCTTCCCAGTCGTTGTTGCGCAGACCATCGATCGTGACCTTGCCCTGGTCGTCGGTCACGAAGGTGTCCTTGCCACCCACGGTCAGCTTGGTCTCTAGGGTGGCGTCCACCGACTCGAAGTTGTTGGCGGGCTTGGCCTTGGGCTTGCACTTGTAGACCTGGAACTCGGCGCCCTCGAGCTTCTTGGTCTCGTCAACGGAGGAGGTCTTGGTGATCGTCACCTTGCCGAACTTGGAGACAACCTTGGCGTTCGGGTATTCCGGCGGGGGAACCTCGCCACTGCCGGGCTTCCAGTTGTTGGCGGGAGCGCCGGGCAGGAGGATGGCCTTGTTCTCGACCAGACCCTCGTCGCCGATCTTCTCCTTGAGAGTACCCTCCAGCGACATGACGATCTTGGTGTCGTTGCTCTTGCGCTGGGCGATCATCTTCTTGCGGCCGGCCTCGGTGAACTCGGCGGTCCAGAAGTTGGTCTTGCCGTCCGTGCCCACGGCCGGGGTCAGGGTGTAGTCCTCACCCTTGACCAGGGGAACGTCGCCGCCCTTGGCTTCGACCATCTGCAGCGTGATCTGATTCTCGGGCAGGTTCACGCGCTTGTCGTACTGGTCGACGACGTTGTAGTAATCCACGACCGGGGCGTCGGGCACGTCGGCGGTGATGGTGTAGGAGATCGGGGAGCCGACGGTGGGCGTCTGAGCGTCGTCGACCTCCTTCTCAACGTTGACCTTGGCGTTCTTCGGGTAGGCCTGAACGTCGTAGACCCAGTTGTTCAGCTCGGTGGGGTGCGTCATCGGCACCGTGATGATGAAGGGGCGCGAGCCGGTGTATCCGGCGGGGGTCTGGGTCTCGGTGACGATGTAGGCGCCCAGAGCGAGGTTGTTGAAGGTGGCGAGGCCGTCATCCCCGGTCGTCATGGACACGGGCGCGCCAGTGCCGTCGGCGCGGGCGGCCGCGATGGCGGCGGCGTTCGCCGAGATCTTCTCGTCGCCCTTACCCTTGCGGTAGTTGGCGAGCTTCTCCCAGCCCTCCTGCTTGGTCAGGTCGACGGAGGTCAGCTTCTCGACGGTGAAGGTCGCGCCGGCCAGCGGCTTGCCGGTCGCGCTCGGGTCGAGGAGGCCGTTGCCTTCCTTCGTGCCGTTGTCGTCCTGCTTGACCAGCTTGTGGATGGTGATCGAGCCGGTCTTGGCGGGGTCGAGGTCGACCAGGGAGGCCGGACGCTCAGTCGTGGCAGCCAGGCCGAAGGTGGGGGTTGCCTGCGACGCGGCGGCGGGCAGGGCCAGCGCGCCGGCGGCGACGGCAAAGGCCGCGAGCAGGCTCACGCTGCGGCGGGTCTTCGTGGTGCTCATTGTTTTCCTTATTCTCCTGTGTGTGATGTGTGAGACCTAAGTCTTCAAGGGGAGGCTGACGCCCCCGAGCACGAGCGCGAGTGTCATCCAGCGAGCGCGTCGGCACCGCAAGCTCTTGACAGCTCGCAGGCCAGGCCGTCGCCACAGGTCAACACGACCGCAACGAGGGTTAACCCGCAACGATCGGGCGCTCGCCGATGAGACGCGATCACTCAAGCGAATCGCGATCCCATCGCCACCCGATCGACATCGAGAATTTCCCCTCGATTGGCTCATATGTCGCGATTGCGAACCCCATTGGTAGGGACAGACAATCGCTCGATATCTTTGACATAGAGAACCATACGCTACGGTTACCGAAAAATGCAACTCCACATAATCTGCTTCACATAAGTCACCATTTCGCTCCCCCAACCATCTCAACCGCCGTGCCTTATGACGGTATTTCTCTTAATTACCAACCGTTTTAATAGATTATGCGGGCGGGCTACATCCGCCTAGACAACTGACAGTTAACGGCTATCGAACACGGGTAACTGACAGGAGAGACTACTTCACACCCATCCATACCCCCTCGCTCCTCCCCTCCCGATGCGTGCGCAACCCCAAACTCTTTGAGTCCAGGCACCGGGCCACAACTACTGCAGAATAGAGAGCATGGACCTACGCCCCGTCGCTCTGGATGCGCCCGTCACCACCTACGACCCCTCGCGTCCGACCCCGGCCGCCATCGTGTCCGGCCACATCGCGGCGCACGACGCGCCTCACCCCCTGTCGGTCTTCGACATGTTCCGCATCGGGATCGGCCCCTCCTCGTCCCACACGGTCGGTCCCATGCGTGCCGGGCTCGCCTTCACGACTGAGCTGACGACTCTCCCCCCTCCATGCCACATCACAATCGACCTCTTCGGCTCCCTTGGAGCCACCGGACGCGGCCACTCCACGGACCGCGCGGTACTCCTCGGCCTGGCGGGCTACGATCCGGAAACCGTCGACATCTCCACCGTCGAATCGATCCTGCCGACCCTGGCGAGCACCGGGACGCTGACGCTGCCCAGCGGAGCCCAGGTCACTCTTGACGTTGCACGCGATATCCGCTTCGTTGCGCGCACGGTCCTGCCCTACCATGTCAACGCTCTCACCATCACCGCCACCGACGCAGACACACACATCATCCTGCGGCGAACCTACTACTCGGTGGGAGGCGGCTTCGTGATGACCCAGACCAACGACGACACCGACAACCCCGAGGTTTCGTCGCTAGCCTCCGGACAAAGCAGCGTCGGCATTGACGTCCCCGCTCCCTATCCCTTCGCTTCGGGTAGCCAGCTGCTGGCCCAGTGCGATGCGGAGGGCAAGAGCATCGCAGAGCTGGTTCGCGCCAACGAGGAGGCGGTGCGCCCCCGCGAGACCCTGGACGCCTACCTTGACCGCATCGCCGACACGATGTTCGACTGCGTGGACGCGGGAACGTCCGCGTCGGGCATCCTGCCCGGAGGGCTCGACGTCCCCCGCCGTGCGCAAGCGCTCGCCGGAAAGCTCGCCAGGCGCCTCCTCGGCCCATCGGTCTCCGCGACCGCCGAAACGGGGCAGGGGGCTCCGGGTGACGCGCGGGCGTGGGTCTCCACCACGGCCGATCCGATGCGCGCGATGGACTGGGTCAACCTTTTCGCCCTCGCCGTCAACGAGGAGAACGCCGCGGGACACAGGGTCGTCACCGCTCCGACGAACGGCGCGGCAGGCGTTATTCCTGCCGTCCTGGGCTATCTCGTCACCCACTGCCCCGAGACAGGATCAACCCCGGGTGTTGCGGCGGGTCCGGATACGCGCGACGGCTCGATCGCGCCGCTCTCTCACATCCGCCTCGCCGACAGCCACGCAGGTGCCACACATGAGGACTGCGAAAACGGCGACGAAGAGACGTTCCGGGAGCGTCGCCGCACCCTCGTGCACGACTTCCTACTCGCGGCCACCGCGATCGGCGCACTCATCAAGACGAACGCCTCCATCGCGGGGGCGGAGGTCGGCTGCCAGGGGGAGGTCGGCTCCGCCTCGGCGATGGCCGCTGCCGGCCTGGCCCAGGCGCTGGGAGGAAGCCCCCAGCAGGTCGAGAACGCCGCGGAAATCGCAATGGAGCACTCCCTGGGACTCACCTGCGACCCCGTGGCCGGCCTCGTCCAGGTGCCATGCATCGAACGCAACGCCATCGCGGCTGTCAAGGCGATCAACGCCGCACGCATGGCCCTGTGGGGGGACGGGCGCCACACCGTGAGCCTGGACGTCGTCATCGAAACGATGCGCCAGACGGGCAACGACATGCTCTCCAAGTACAAGGAAACATCCGAGGGAGGGCTGGCGGTCAACGTCGTCGAGTGCTGAGGCGCAGCTAAGCCTGGCCGGACAACGAGCCGACGCAGATCACCCTGAGCACACCGGGCCCACCGGCGCGGAGGGACCGGAGGGACCGGAGGGCACAAGAGGGTCTGGCCGCGGTGCCGCTGGGCGGCGGCAGGGCAAGGGCGGTCCTCGAGATCGACCACTCCGAGCGAAGCTCGCGTGTGGCGATCTCGCGGGCGGGCCGCCGCCACCGGCACACACAGCGGCCCGGCCAATCAAGGCAGGCCCCGCGGCGGCCGGGGCCTCCGACGCCCGGAACGCCAGCGGGGCCACAAGCAACACCACACGCCAACGGGTGGGGCGCCTCTCGACACCCCACCCGTCATCAACACCGGTTATTCAACGGGCTGTTATCACTCCGTCGCGAGCGCCTCGGAGGGGCTAACCTTCGCAGCTCGGCGACCGGGCAGCCACGAGGCGATCAGCGCGGAAACAATCGCGACGACACACACGCCGACCAGCTGCAGCCAGGGCACGCTCAGCACGGGAGTGGTCCCATCGATCGGCAGGCTCATAACGCCAACCCACCCGAAGGCAACACCCATGCCAACACCGATGAGCGCGCCGGTCATCGACAGGAACAGTGCCTCGAGGGCGAGGAGCCTCTTCATCTGGCGTTTCGTCAGGCCAAGGGCCCGCAGCAGGCCGTTCTCGCGGGCGCGTTCGGCAACCGACAGAGACAGCGTGTTAGCCACGCCCACAAGCGAGACGAGGACGGACACGCCCAGCAGTCCGACGAGGACAAGCATCAGCTGATCGATGATCTTCGTGTACATCTGGCGTTCCAGGGCGGAGCCGTTGACGCTCAGGTGCGAGTCCTTGAGCAGCGCGGCCTGGACGGTCTCGGCGTCGGCCCCATCGGCCATCTTGATGATGATCGCCTGGCGCTCGAGCGAGGACGCGATGGAGCGCAGGGTCTTCTCCGATACCTGGGCCTCCCCGACGCTGCCGTTCTTGTCGTAGGTGGCGCTCAGGTCCACGCACGTGTCGGCGCACAGGCGCAACGTCTGCCCGGCCAGGGCCTCGTCGCCGACGCGCACCTGGTTATCGCCCAGCTGGGTGACGGTCGAGTGGGTGACGCCCGTGTAGTCGGGTTCTCCG
>ERZ772770.228-NODE-228-length-12854-cov-3.87726_pt1 | contig 12854 bp, 5 predicted proteins | sample MGYA00511361_ERZ772770 | MGnify/ENA primary metagenome ERZ772770 (study PRJEB29015, sample SAMEA2738026) | human oral metagenome | biome: human oral; feature: human-associated habitat; material: saliva | place: China | collected 2251 ... | reverse complement strand
ACGACTCCGCCCCCTCACATACGGGACTTCCTGGACGTCATCGCGCGAACTGACCAGTAACGACCGTTTCTGACACCCCACCGCCAGGCGCGACGATCACCGCGACACGCCGCGCCAAAAACCCCTACCAAAACCCCTAGTGCACCAAAACCTGGCACGTAGGATTTTGATATGAGCACCACCGGATACGCCCGCGTCAGCACCGACGATCAAGACCCCGCCGCGCAGATCGACGCGCTCAAGGCCGAAGGATGCGACCCTATTTTCGTGGAGTGCGCCAGCGGCGCGACCATGCAGCGCCCCGAATGGCACGCCTGAAATAAACAGCTTGGGGGGTGGAACACAGTTCCACCCCCCAAGCCTTGGTTTAGCTAGTTGTCTTCAGCCCCTGGGGGCTCGCCTGCCATTTAGGGCAGCGAGTCGGGTTGCCAGTGCTGAGCCTAGCGGCGTCAGTTGTTCAGCTCGCGTTCGGCGCGCACCTGGCGGGTAGCGGCCACCAGGTTTTCCAGCGAAGCCTTGGTTTCGGCGTAGCCACGAGTCTTTAGACCACAGTCGGGGTTAACCCACAGGCGAGAAACCGGTACGGCGTCGGCAGCTAGGCCGATCAGCTGTGCCAGCTCTTCCTTGCCGGGCACGCGCGGGGCGTGAATGTCCCACACACCAGGGCCAATGCCGTGGTCGAAACCAGCCTCAGCCAGCTCCGGCACCACCTCCATCTTGGAGCGGGCCGCCTCAATCGAGGTCACATCCGCATCCAGGCCCTTGATAGCATCAATGATCTGGCCAAACTCGGAGTAGCACAGGTGCGTGTGGATCTGGGTGTCCGGGCGTACGCAGGAGGTGGCCAGGCGGAAGGAACCCACCGACCAGTCCAGGTAGTCGGCGTGGCGCTCAGCGTCCAGGGGCAGCAGCTCACGCAGAGCCGGCTCATCCACCTGGATGGCGGCAATGCCGGCAGCTTCCAGGTCGCTAACCTCGTCGCGCAGCGCCAAACCAATCTGGTCAGCAATTTCGCCCAGAGGCAGGTCATTACGTGGGAAAGACCAGGCAATGATGGTCACTGGGCCGGTGAGCATACCCTTAACCGGCTTGTCGGTTAGCGACTGGGCGTAGCTGGTCCAGCCCACAGTCATGGCGGCCGGACGCGACACGTCACCCCACAGGATCGAGGGGCGAGTGCAACGCGAACCATAGGACTGCACCCAGCCGTTGCGGGTGGCGGCGAAGCCATCAAGCAGCTCAGCGAAGTACTGGACCATGTCGTTACGCTCAGCCTCACCGTGCACCAGCACATCCAGGCCTAGCTCTTCCTGCAGCTTGATTACCGCAGCGATTTCTTCACGCATACGCTCCTGGTAGTCGGCGTCAGAAAGCTCGCCGCGTGCGTTGGCGGCGCGGGCCTTACGAATCTCAGTGGTCTGCGGGAAAGAACCAATAGTGGTGGTGGGTAGCGGAGGCAGGTGCAGGCGCTGGGCCTGGGCGGCTTCACGCTCTAGGTAGGGTTCACGGGCGCGGTCGGCGTCGGTCAGGGCGGCGGTGCGGCTGCGGACCTCGGGGCGTACCACGCCGGGGGCGGCGGCGCGCTGCTCTAGGACGCGGGTCGCCTCGGCTACCTCACCGTCGATGGCATCCCAACCCTCATCTAGACCGCGTGCCAGGGTAACTACTTCCTGCACCTTCTGGTCAGCGAAAGCCAGCCAGGCGTGCAGGTTTTCGTTCAGCGTGGGGTCATCCCAGGTTTCCAGGGCGGTGTCGTGAGGCACGTGCTGGAGGGAGTTGGAGGTAGCCACAGCCACCTTGGCGGCTCCCAGGCCTTGGGCGGCGGTTAGGGTCTGGCGCAGGGCAGCCAGGTCAGCGCGCCAAATGTAGCGTCCGTCCACAGCGCCAACCACCAGGGTTACCCCAGACAGGTCCGTGTCCTTAGGTAGCTTGCCGCGCAGGGTGTCAACGTGGATTGCTTCCACGCCGGTCTTAGCTAGGGCACCTACAGCCTGGGAAGCGTCCCCATAGGGGGTGGTCACCAGGATTTGGGGGCGGTTAGTGGCTTTAGCTAGGCGCTCATACACGCCCACAGCCAGTTTGGCCAGCTCAGCGCGGGGGTGGGAGAGGTTGTCGGAGGTTAGGGCCGGCTCGTCCAGCTGCACCCAGGGGGCGCCAGCCTCGTGCAGGGAGGCCAGGGCCTGCTCGTAGGCGGCCACAGCCTCATCAAGGCGGCTTAGCGGGTCAAAGTCGGGGGTGGCCGGGTCAGCCTTAGCTAGTGCCAGGTAGGTCAGCGGGCCCACCAGCACCGGGCGGGTCACGTAGCCCCACTGACGGGCCTGCACGAACTTACGGGTGACGGCGTCGTCGGCAAAACGCAGCGGAGTATCAGGACCAATCTCGGGGACCAAGTAGTGGTAGTTAGTGTCAAACCACTTAGTCATCTCCTCGGGGCCCACCTTTTCGTCCCCACGGGCCAAGGCGAAGTAGAGGTCTAGACCCTCACGGCCGGCAAAACGCGGGGGGATAGCACCCAGTAAAACGGTGGCGTCTAGCACCTGGTCGTAAAAAGAAGGTGCGTCAGCCAGGGAGGCGTCAGAGGCGCCCAAACCCAGTTCAACTAGGCGCGCCAGGTTCTCCTGACGTAGTTTGCTGGCGGCTTCAAGCAGCTCAGTCTCGCTGCTGCGCCCGGCCCAGTAGGCCTCCAGGGCGCGCTTTAGCTGACGCTGACGGCCAATGCGCGGATAGGCCAAAATGGTGGCGGTGGGGAACTGCGTAGTTGCAGCAGACATGGGTGTTCTCCTTGATTTTCTTGGATTAGCGCGCACGAAAGTAGACGCACGCTAGTGGGTAGCTAATGGTTGATGGTTACGGATTAACGACGACGGCGCTGGTTTAGCGCGCAAGTAGCGGGGAGTGGTGCGCGGTAGGCTCCACACCCATTAGAGACAAAATGTCTAGTACCGGCTTGGCCTTGTTGAAGGTGTATAGGTGCACGCCAGGGGCACCCGCATCCAAAACTGAGTGGATCAGTTTGGAGCCGAAGGCGGCGCCGAAAGCGTCACGCTGTTCTTGGTGCTGGTAGGAGACCAAAGTGGACAGCAGTTGTTCGGGCACCTCAATGCCGGTTAGGTCTTGGACGCGGCGCAGACGCGCCGGGTCGGTGGCTGGCAGGATACCGGGAACAATCGGGATGTGTACGCCGGCGCGGCGGGCGCGCTCCACGAAGGAGGCATACACCTCGGCGTTCCAAAACAGCTGGGTGATGGCGAAAGAAGCGCCGGCAGCCTGCTTAACTAGCAGCCGCTCCACCTCCTGGGCGGGGGTGGTACCAGCCGCCGGGTTACCGGCTGGGAAGGCGGCCACCGCAATGGTTAGGGGCTTAAAAGCTGAGCGTAGCGCCTCACCAGGGTGGGCGTCGCAGCGGCGCTGTTCAACCGTGCGGATCAGGTGGATTAGCTCAGTGGCACTGGCGACGCCGTCAGGGCCGGGCTCCCAACTGATTTCGCCTGCTGGGGGGTCGCCACGCAGCGCCAGGAAGGTACGCACCCCAGAGTCCAGGTAGTCATAAACCGTGGAAACCACTTCAGCGGTGGAGTTACCCACGCAGGTCAGGTGGGCGATGGGCTGGATGGGGGTGTCTGCCACCAGGCGGTGCACGGTGGCGCGGGCGTTTGAGCGGTCCTTGCCACCAGCCCCGTAGGTGACAGACATGAAGTCGGGGCGCACTTGCAGCAGCTGATCCACTGTCTGCCAGAAGGGGGCCTCCAGGGAGGGTTTGCGCGGAGGCATAACCTCAAAGGAGAGCAAGGTGGGCTCATGGTCGTGGGTACAGGGGCAGGCGTAAATGTCGTTAGAGAAAGGCACTATGAAACTTTCGTGTTTGTGACCGTGCCTTCGCATAAGTGCATTGCGCCGGTTATGGCGCTTAGTGGCTGCACTGGATTAGCTACAGATATACCTGTAGATACAGTGAGGTTAATGAATACGGTTTAGGGCGAAGGACGGTCAGTTAATGGCGGACAACGGTGTCAGCTACACATTCGAGCACGAATCGATCCACATACGCGCATGCGTTGGGGGAATTCGAATTTGGTCCAAACACTCATAGTGGTTTGATGCTAACACATCTGAGCGGTTGTGCAATCACCAGTTTGTCTGGTGGACAAAATTGAGACTGCGCTGAGGGGTGTGTTGAGGGATGCAGCGAAGGTAGCGCTGAGAGGTGCGCTGATTGCACTTAGGGGCGCTGAAGGCTGCGAAGGGCGCACCAAGGGGTGACAAAGCACAAAAATGCCCTGATAGATTGCTAACTAAATACCTAGGTTTTATGGGGAAGGCTCCCCATCGCGCTAGGGTGAAGGCTAGACCTAGGGTGTTTGTTGCCCTGCTTGCGCCCTCAAAGCGCGCTGGCAGCAACATAAAACCTACAAATCCCCGGCCCTACCAGGCTGAACAATGGCCGGCAGTGAGAGTCTCGCGAGCTCTGGCTGCCAGCTCCAAAATTTTCAGTGAGGTTAAAAATTGAAGCTGCCCAAGTTGGTTCGCTCCAAGCGCCAAGACGCCGATAGCTCTGCCCGTACACGTTTACGCGCAGGCATGGGAGCCCGCATTAAACTTCGCAACCTCATCGGTGCGGCCACCGCCGTAGCCACCGCCTCCGTGGTGGCCCTGGCAGTAGCCCACCCGGGCATTGTTTCCAAAGAAGTAAACCTCAACGACGGCGGCGTGTGGGTAACCAACCAGGACATGCGCCTGGTTGGGCACCTGTCTTACCAAGCCCAAGCCCTCGACGGGCGCGTACGCACCGACTCCACTAACTTTGATGTACGCCAAAACGGCGCCACAGTGTTTGTATCCAACACTGATGGCGGCTCTTTTACTCGCGTAGACCCTGCCCGCGTGGCCCTAAAAGAATCCATTAAATTTGCTGGCGCCGACCAAATCCAGATGGGCGGCTCACGTATCGGCTACGCGGATGCTAAAACCGGCAAAGTGTGGCTAGCTGACGCCAGTCAGGCCGCCAGTTTCAACCCTGCTACCGCCTCCCCGGTGGTGACCGACATGCCCGGCGCGGTGCTAAGTATCGGTAGCGACGGCGTCGCCCACGTAGTAAGCCTAAAAGCCGGCAAAATTAAGACCCTCACTCCCGCAGGTGAGCAGCTAGACGTAAGCGAAACTAAACTGCCCAAACTCGCCAACAACGCCAAATTGCAGGTCAGTGCGGTAGGCAAGCAGGCAGTGGTGCTAGATACCAAAAACAACACGCTGGTACTGCCCAGCGGGGAGACCGTCCACCTAAACGGCACCGACCTGCAGCTACAAGAAGCTGGCCCGGAAGCTAAAGACGTGCTGGTAGGCGCACGCGGCTCACTGCTGCGAGTAAACCTGGATGACAAAAAAGTCACCACCGTTAAAGCCAAAACCGCCCAAGGCTCCCCTTCACGCCCGGTGCTGCATCGAGGCTGCGTCTACGCGGCCTGGAGCGGGCAAGGTAGCTTCCTACGTGACTGCCCCGGCACCAAAAATGACCTGGCCCGTAAAGTTTCCACATTGAACCAGGCCAGCCAGGCAGTATTTCGTACCAACCGCGACGTGATCGTACTCAACGACGTTAAAACCGGTGGGCTGTGGCTACCCGATAAAGACATGGTTGAGGTAAAGGGCTGGGAAGAGGTCAAATCCAAGCTGGAAAATGAGGATCAGGAAGACGACTCCAACCAGCGTGACCAAAACGCCCCCAAAGAACACAAAGACGAAAACCACCCACCCAAAGCCAATAATGACGAGTATGGCGTGCGCGCAGGTGGCACCGCCTACCTGCCGGTAATCAACAACGATACTGATGAAGACGCTGATGTGCTCACTGCCGCCCCGCTCAGCCAGCCCAGCTGGGGGAATGTGGCCCCGGTGCGTGACGGCGCCGCCCTGCAGGTGCGGGTAGATGCCGGCGCCACTGGTTCGAGCACCTTCACCTATGAGCTCAGTGACGGACGCGCCAGCGCCCAAGCCAATGTGCAGCTGACCGTGCACCCTGACTCGGTAAATGAAGCCCCCAAGCAAACCAACCGCTCTGTGCTAACCCTGGCCACCGGTGCGCAGGGGCAGATTAACGTCTCTAACGACTGGCTAGACCCAGATGGGGACCAGATCTACATCAAGAGCGTGCAGGCGCCGTCGACCATGAACGTCACTTGGCGCGCTGACGGCACTATCACCATTAAAGACACCGGCACTTCCCCCGGGGATGTAAGTCTGAAAGTTATTTTCTCTGATGGGCGCGCTGACGGCGAAGGCAGCCTGAACGTGACCGTTAAGGCCCCGGGTAACCTGGACCCCATCACTAACGGTGACCACCTGGTCACCCCGGTGGGTGTGTCCGCGCAGCTAACCCCTATGGATAATGACTCTGACCCTAACGGCGGCAGCCTGCGCCTAACCCAGGTGGATGAAGCCCCCGCCGGTTTGTCGGTAACCAGTGACCTACCTACCGGAGTGCTTACCTTTACTCCCACTGCAGAAGGCACCTACTACCTGAACTATCAGGTTTCTAACGGCCCCAAGACCGCCTCAGGCTTTATTAGGGTTGACGCCATTAAGAGCGCAGAAAAATCTGTGCCAATTGTGCAAGACGACGTCACCTCACTACCTGAAGGTGGCTCTGCCTTGGTGGGGGCCTTGGATAACGACACTGACCCCACCGGGGGCGTGTTGTCAGTCCAGTCAGTTAAAACCCCTGACGGCTCCCCGCTGGTGGCCGCAGTTTTGGAACACCGGATCGTGAAAATCACGGCTCCCGGTGGTCTAAGCGAGCCGGCCACCTTGACCTACACCGCCGTCAACCAGTCTGGCGCCACCCAGGGCACTATCCGGGTAGTGCCCACCCCGGCAACTGACATGACTAAACCCCCGGAGCTAAACGACGACAACCTGGTGGTGCGCGTTGGTGACGTGGGTAGCATCTCGGTGCTAAACAATGACCGATCCCCGGGCGGGCTTAAACTCACCGTACAGCCTGACCTGCAAAGCTCAGTGTCAGCCAACCTGGGTAAAGCTTTTGTCTCTGACAATGTGGTGCGTTTCCGCGCCGCTAACCAGCCTGGCTCAGGCAAGCTCATTTACACGGTGCGCGACGCCTCCGGGAACGTAGCCAGTGCCAGCGTGAACCTGACGGTAGTGGGCTCTGATCCTGAAAACAACACCGCCCCCCACCCGCAAGATGTGCAGGCACGCGCCGTGGCGGGGGAGAAGGTAACTATTCCTATCCCGCTGCAAGGTATTGACGCTGAAGGTGACTCGGTGAGCTTGACGGGCATCGCCACCTCACCCACCTTGGGTAGCGCCGAAGTTACCGGCAACTACCTGACCTACACCGCCGCTAACGGCGCAGCCGGCACGGATGTGTTTAGCTACACCGTCACCGACCGCCTAGGGCGAAGCGCTAACGGCCAGGTCAAGGTGGGTGTAAGCGCCATAGCTGGCACCAACCAGCAGCCGGTAGCTATCTCTGACTCAGTGCGGGTACGCCCAGGCGTGAAAGTCTCAGTACCGGTACTGTCTAACGACCTTGACCCCGATGGGGACCCGCTGTCACTAGTGGCTGATAATGTGCGCAGCAGCGACGACTCAATTGAGGTCAGCGCTGAGCGCTCTCGCGTAGTGTTCAAGGCCCCCGAAAAGCCTGGTACCTATTCACTGCAATACGGGGTCAGCGACGGCCACTCTGAGCCGGTGATTGGCTTGGTTACCGTGGTGGTTTCGCCCGACGCCGCTCTGGTTGCGCCCATTGCGCGCGACGACGAGGTTAGCGTTGAGCAGGTACGCGCCGCCCAGGGCGCCGTGAAAGTGTCTGTGCTTGATAACGATGAAGACCCCGACGGCGATATTGAATCTGACCGCGTCACCAGCTCTGACCCGGGCGTGAAAGTTTCGGGTAAAGACCTGCTAATTGAGCCGGCCACGCAGGGGCGTTACGTGCTCTACACGGTTACCGACAAGGACTCCCTGTCTGCTTCAGCTGTGGTGTGGGTGCCTGGTAACCAGGTAACTAACCCTGAGCTGAATGTGTCTAAGACTCCTATCCACGTTAAGGCCGGCACTAAAACTCCTATCGCGCTAAAGAATTATGTGCGCGTGCGTAGTGGCCGCAGCGCTAGTGTGCCGAAAGATGGGCAGGCTAGTGCCTCCGCCGGTTGGGATGGCTCAACGCTAGTTAAAGACTCGGCCACCTTGGAGTTTGGGGCTAAAGCTGACTATTCAGGGCCCTCCTCAATCACGGTTACGGTAACTGACGGCAGTGACGATAAGGCTCTGTCCGCTACGCTTACGATCCCGCTGATTGTGGATCCGGGCGCCGCTAACCGTCCCCCGCAGGTGCGCCCCACCGCCATTGAGGTGGCTGTGGGTGGCCAAAGCGTCAGCGCGGATATGAGCAGCTGGGTTAGCGACCCCGACGGCGATGACCCTGCCTCCATGACCTACACGGTTTCGGGGGCCGCCAATGGCATCCAAGTCAGCGTCGATGGCCACACCCTAAAGGTGCAGGCGGGCGCCGGGGCTAAGCGTGGCAACAGCGCTAACTTGGCGCTGACTGTGCGCGACGCCAAGGGGGCCAGCACTAAATCTGTAATTCCGGTTAGTGTCACCGGCGCTAAAGAGCCACTGGTGCAGCTAAGCCAGGCCCAGGTAAGTGTAGATGCAGGTAAATCCACCACGGTTGACGTGGCCAACTATGCCACCAACCCCTTTACTGACACCCCGATTCACCTGGTGGGTTCGCCTAGCTCCAGCGACGGTATTACCGTGCGCGCCTCGGGCACGTCCCTGACCATTAGCGCCCGAGATGGACTGCATGGCACCTACAACATCTCCTACCGGGTGGGCGATAAAACTAACGACGCCGAACGTGAAGTTTCGGGCACCATTGCGGTGAGTGTGCGCGGCTTGCCTGACGCCCCCAGTGGGGTTAGCGCCACCTCTAATGGGGCCGGCTCGGTGACGGTTTCCTTCACCGCCGGGGCTTCTAACGGCGCCGACATCACTAACTTCACTGTCCACGACACAGTGCAGGGTGACCTGCTTGACTGTGGCGTGGTCACCAGCTGCATTATGACCGGCCGCACCCCGGGAGTTACCCACTCCTTCTATGTGGTGGCCCATAACGCGGTGGGGCAGTCCCCGCGTTCTAATACCGCTAGTGTGCAGGTCAGTGTGGTGCCGACGGCGCCCGGAGCCCCCGTTGGTAAGGCTGGTGACGGTAGCGCTAGTTTCACGTGGAACAGGTCTAACTCGCCAGGTTCACGTATCACCGGTTACGTAATTACGCTCTCCCCAGGTGGGCTCAGCCAGAACGTAACCGAACCTGAGGCTACCTTTACGGGCCTGACCAACGGCACGGCCTATACGGCCACCGTGCGCGCGGTTAATGCTCAAGGCGCCAGTCAGGAATCAGCTGCCAGCCAGCCGGTGACTCCCTATGGCAAGCCTGGCCCGCCCACTAATTTAACGGCAGTCAAGCAGGGCCAGGGCTCAGGTGGTACCACCAGGGTGCTGGTGTCGTGGAATCCGCCATCTGACACTGGTGGGCTGCCGATTGCCCACTACCTCCTGGCCTACTCCGATAGCGGTACGCCCTCTAGCTCCATAGTAATTTATGGGTTAAATAAGCCCTATGAAATTGATACAAGCGTAGACAGGACCGTGAGGTTCTCAGTTAGGGCAGTAACTCGCGGCGGCACCTCTGAGGAAGTCTCATACACCATGACGCTGGAGGGGAAAGTATCTGCTCCTTCAGTGTCTGCAGCGCCCAAGGCTACTGGCGCCGATAATGCGGTGAACTTCACGGCTACCAGCGGTGATAAAAATGCTCAGCTGGAATGGTCAACCGATCAGAACACCTGGCAGTCGGTAGCCAATAAAACAGGTAACGGCTTAACTAACGGTAAAGAATCCACTATTTATGTGCGCGCCTGTAACTCTTCAGGCAAGTGCTCTGAAGGGGTAGTGGCCGGTAAGGTGACGCCTTTTGGCGCCCCAATCTCGCCCACTTTGGCCTGCACTCGCCCTGAGGCCACTAAGGTCAGCTGCCAAGTTGGCCCCGCTAACGGCAATGGACGCACCGCCACCAGTTCGGCTTATATCAGCGCCGATTCTGGCAGCTACACCAATAAGCAGGAGCCACCTGCAAGCGGCGGCACTGTGGAATTCCAAAATGGGGTTGAGGCAGGTAAAGAAGTAAAAATCTGCACCAGCTCCAAGCAGGTAACCAGTGAGGCCGGCACCCGCGAATCTGAACCGCGCTGCCAAAGCCTAGCGGCGCCGTCGGCGGCAGAACCCAAGCCAGCCAACAACTACCAGGGCTTTGTAGATCGCTCCCAGGTAGTAAACGGCAGCTGCGGCAGCACCAGCCCCAACTGCTACCGCTATGGCGTCAAGCTGTGGGACTGGAAGGATGGCTCCACCACCAAGTGCACCATTACCTGGGCAGGCAAAACCTACACGATGGCCCCCAGTGCTGGTAAAGAAGAAAAGCACTACACCACATTTGATGGTGGAGTGAGTCTATATGTCGCCACCAGCATTACCCCGGCGGAAGAAAAAGAAGATAACGCCGCCTTGCAATGCGAGTCAGGCACACACCAATAAACCAGCTTTGCAGCCATAAAGCTGCGTCGTCGTTATAAGCGTCAGCGAAAAGTTTTGAAAGGAATAACCCATGTCGCTCACCCAGGCTAACGCCGCCCAGTTTGCTGATCTATTTAACAAAATGGTGCTTAACGTAGGGCAGGCCTTGCTGGGCAAAGAGCAGGTAATTCGCCTGGCTGTCACCACCATGCTGGCTGAGGGGCACCTGCTGCTCGAAGACGCCCCGGGCACCGGCAAAACCGCCCTGGCCCGCGCCCTGGCGGCCACTATCCAAGGCACTCACTCGCGTATCCAGTTCACCCCTGACCTGCTACCCAGCGACATCACTGGGGTGACCATCTACGATCAGCGCAGCGGCCAGTGGGAATTCCACAAGGGCCCGGTATTTGCCTCTATCGTACTGGCTGATGAGATCAACCGTGCCAGCCCCAAAACCCAGTCGGCGCTGCTGGAGGTCATGGAAGAGTCGCAAATTACCGTGGATGGCAAAACCCACTCCACTGGGCGTCCCTTCATGGTTATCGCCACCCAAAACCCCATTGAGCAGGCCGGCACCTACCCTCTGCCCGAAGCCCAGCTGGACCGTTTCTTGATGAAAACCTCCGTGGGCTACCCCGAGCGTGGGGCTATGGCCCAGGTGTTGGCTGACTCAGCTAACCCCGACCGCTCCGCTAAATTGTCGGCCGTGGTTTCCTCCGCTGTGGTCACCCAGCTGGCGGATGTAGCCGGAACTAACTATGTCGACGGCGCCGTACTGGACTACATTGCGGCCCTAGCTGAAGCCACCCGCCTACACCAGCAGGTGCGCGTGGGGGTCTCCACCCGTGGTGCTATTGCCATGACCCGCGTGGTGCGCGTATGGGCTGCCGCTCAGGGGCGCAACTACGTAATTCCCGACGACGTCAGGGAGCTGGCCTCAGTGGTGTGGGCTCACCGCCTGGTGTTGGATGTGGACGCCCAGTTCTCCGGCGCCAGCGCCGAAGGCGTCATTGAGCAGATTCTGGCTTCTGTCCCCGCGCCCACCGCACACAGCTAAACCATGACCGCTAAAACTAGCTCTACGTCCCCACGCGGCGGCGTCGACTTAAACCCTGGCGCAAAGGGCCAAAAACCCACTAGCTGGCGACGCCTGCGCACCCGCGCCACCCAGGTGCTCACCCCCCTGTGGTGGGGTGTGGCCGCAGTGGCGCTAAGCGCGCTAGGCCTAGCCCTGCTAACGCATTGGGTGGAGCTGGCGGTGATCGGCCTGGTACTAGGCGTACTGGCCCTACTATCCCCGCTAAGCGCCCTGGGATTGGGTAAACACAACATCAACCTGTATGTGCAAAACGAGCGAGTGGTGGTGGGCGATAACGCCTACGGCGAGCTACAAGCCACCAACGCCGGCACCCGGCGTACCCGCAAAGCTGTAATGGAACTACCGGTAGGTAAATCCACCGCCGACGTGCTGGTGCCCTCCCTGCGCGCCGGCCAGATGATTAGCCAACCCCTGGCTATCCCCACCGCCCGACGCGGCCTGGTGCCAATCGGCCCAGTGCGCAGTGTTAACGGTGACGGGCTGGGCCTAGTGCGCCGCGAGCGCCGCTGGAGTCAGCGCATTGAGCTGTATGTGCATCCGCGTACGGTGGCTTTGGAAAGTGAAGCTATTGGTTTCATTAAGGATATTGAGGGAGCTACGATCCGGGATTTGTCTAGCTCGGATGTGTCTTTTCATACTTTGCGTGAGTATGTGCCCGGTGATGATCGGCGCAATATTCACTGGAAGTCTACGGCTCACACCGGCAAGTTGATGGTGCGTCAGTTTGAGGAGACGCGTCGGGCTCATCTGTTGGTGGTGTTGGATACGCGGGCGGCGTCTTGGGCTAGTGAGGCTGAGTTTGAGGTGGCTGTCTCGGCGGCGGCGTCGCTGATTGTGGCCACGATTAAGGCTAGCCGTGAGGTTACTTTGGTGACTCAGGCGGGGGTGCCGGCGCTGCCTAACCCTAAGCGGGCTTTGGATGCGTTGAGCCTGGTGGAGATGGATGGGCGCGCCGCTGACTTGCCGGAGTTGACTAAGGAGGCGGTGGCGGCTTGTCCGGGTGCCTCGGTGGCGGTGTTGATTACTGGTTCGGGGGCTGATTTGGAGCTAATTGAGCGTGCTTGGGTGCGTCTGCCGGTGTCTGCGCGTTCTTATGTGTTGCGGGTGAGCCCGGGGCGGGCGGGGCGTAACCGTTTGGGGGCAATGGATTTGC
>ERZ772770.227-NODE-227-length-12870-cov-3.57292_pt1 | contig 12870 bp, 11 predicted proteins | sample MGYA00511361_ERZ772770 | MGnify/ENA primary metagenome ERZ772770 (study PRJEB29015, sample SAMEA2738026) | human oral metagenome | biome: human oral; feature: human-associated habitat; material: saliva | place: China | collected 2251 ... | reverse complement strand
GACGTCGAGAAGAACTGGTACGTCATTGACGCCACCGACGTCGTGCTGGGTCGTCTAGCGGCTCAGGCCGCAACCCTGCTCCGTGGGAAGCACAAGCCCCAGTTCGCCCCTCACGCGGACACCGGCGACTACGTCATCATCATTAACGCTGACAAGGTCGCGCTGACCAACGGTAAGGCTGACAAGAAGTTCGCTTACCGTCACTCTGGTCGTCCCGGTGGTCTGACCGCCACCAGCTACCGTGAGCTACTGGCTACTCGTCCCGAGTTCGCCGTAGAAAAGGCCATCAAGGGCATGATTCCCCACACCAAGCTTGGCCGTGCCCAGCTCAAGAAGCTGAAGGTTTACACTGGTAGCGAGCACCCGCACCAGGCCCAGAACCCTCAGGTTTTCGAGATCACCCAGGTCGCTCAGTAAGCGCTCAGCGCACGAGCCTCATAACGTAAAGGACATATCGTGGCTGAGACCACCATCGACATTGAGGTACTGGACGAGGAGAACGCTCCCGCCAGCTACACCACTGAAACCGAGACCACCGGCGAAGGCCGTGGTCAGTCCATCACCGCTCCCGGCGCCGGCCTAGGCCGCCGCAAGGAGGCCGTTGCTCGTGTACGCCTAGTGCCCGGCACCGGTAACTGGACTCTAAACGGACGCACCCTGGAGGACTACTTCCCCAACAAGCTGCACCAGCAGCTAGTGCGTTCCCCGTTCACCATCTTGGACATCGAGGGTCGCTTTGACGTGATCGCTCGCATCCACGGTGGCGGCGTTTCCGGCCAGGCCGGCGCTCTGCGTCTAGGCATTGCCCGCGCCCTGAACGAGATCGACCGTGAGGCCAACCGCGCCACCCTAAAGAAGGCCGGCTTCCTCACCCGCGACGCCCGCGCTGTTGAGCGTAAGAAGGCCGGTCTACACAAGGCCCGCCGCGCTCCGCAGTACTCCAAGCGCTGATCGCGTTTTATCTGCTCACACCCCGTCACCTGTACATGGTGGCGGGGTGTGTTGCGTTTTAACTGGTTGTGGGATACTTGCCTTATTCACTGAGCTTTTGCAGGAGGAAATCAATGGCTCGTCTATTCGGTACTGACGGTGTGCGAGGCCTAGCTAACGACCTACTCACCCCCACCCTGGCGGTGCAGCTAGGTGAAGCTGCTGCCCGTGTACTAACGGAAAAGTCGCCGGCTAAGGGCAACAAGCGTCCGCGCGCCATCGTCGGTCGAGACACCCGTGCTTCAGGAGAATTCCTAGACCACGCTATCTCCGCAGGTTTGGCGGCCTCCGGCGTCGACGTCACCCGCGTCGGGGTACTTCCCACCCCCGCCATCGCCTACCTCACCGCCGCCCATGACATCGACCTGGGCGTTATGATCTCCGCTTCCCACAACCCCTTCCCCGACAACGGTATTAAGTTCTTCGCCCGTGGCGGCTTCAAGCTAGAAGACGCCGTCGAAGACCGTATTGAAGCCCTACTCACCGCTGAACACGAGCGCCCCACCGGCGCCGCCGTCGGCCGTGTAATCAAGGGTGAAACCGTAGCTGACCAGGCCTACATCAACCACCTGGTGGCCTCTCCTGGCACTGACCTGTCCGGCCTGCGTATCGCCGTGGACGCCGCCAACGGCGCTGCCTCTAAGGTAGGCCCCGCTGCGTTGCGTGCCGCCGGCGCTGAAGTGCTGGTTATCAACGCCTCTCCCGACGGCCTAAACATCAACGCCCAGGCCGGCTCCACCCACCCCGAGCAGCTGCAGAACTACGTTAAGTTCGTAGGTGCGGACATGGGTGTGGCCTACGACGGCGACGCCGACCGCTGCATGGCCGTTGACGCTGAGGGCACGCTGGTGGACGGCGACCAGATCATGGGTATCCTCGCCATTGGCGCTAAGGCTGACGGCACCCTGGCCTCCGACACTCTGGTGGTTACGGTTATGAGCAACCTGGGTCTACTGCTGGCCATGCGCAAGCACGGTATCCGCACTGTTCAGACCGGTGTGGGTGACCGCTACGTGCTAGAAAAGATGCTCTCTGGCGGCTACGTGCTTGGTGGTGAGCAGTCCGGTCACGTCATCGACTCCATCCACGCCACCACCGGTGACGGTATCCTCACCTCGCTGCGTTTGGCGGCCCGCCTCAAGCGCTCTGGCAAGTCCCTCAAGGAACTGGCCAGCGTAGTTGAGCGCCTACCCCAGTCGCTGATTAACGTCCCCAACGTGGATAAGCACGCCGCCTCCACTAACGACGCCGTCCAGAGCGCCGTGGCTAAGGCTGAGGCCCGCCTAGGTGAGACCGGCCGTGTGCTGCTGCGCCCCTCGGGCACTGAGCCGCTGGTGCGCGTAATGGTTGAGGCTGCCACGCAGGAAGAGTCCGACGCCGTCGCAGCTGAGTTGGCCCAGGTAGTTAAAGACAACCTGGCTCTGTGACGCCCTAAAACCTGGCTGCGCCGTAAGCGCGCTAGATGCGTTAAATAGTGAGCACTTAGCTGCACACTGCACAAAGGCCGGCCCGAAATTTTGGGTCGGCCTTTGGTTTGTTTGCGTCCGCGCAATCCTACTCTTTACGCAGGCGCATATAGTCCATGTGGTGGTTGGCGTCCTTATGTAGCAGCAAGGTGGCACGGGCGCGGGTGGGCTCAATGTTTTCAATCAAATTGGGCAGATTCACGGTGTCCCAAATCTGGCCGGCCCCAGCCAAAGCGACGTCGTCGTCAATATCAGCATATTTACGGAAGTAAGAGTCAGGCTGAGTAAAAGCCGTGTGCTTCAAAGTCAAAAACCGCTCCAAATACCAAGAGCGAATGTTGGCGGCGTCGGCGTCAACATAGATAGAAAAATCAATAAAGTCACTAACCGCCATAACCGCCTGGTTGTTAGAGGCACGCGGGGCCGGCTGGAGCACATTTAGGCCCTCCAGCACCAGCACGTCAGGCTGACGCACATCCACCTTACGGTCAGGTACCACGTCATAAATCGTGTGGTCATAAAGGGGCGCCTGCACCAGGGGAGCGCCAGATTTAACCGCACTAATAAAATCAAGCAGGGCGCGCCGATCATAAGACTCCGGAAAACCCTTACGGGCCATCAACCCGCGCCGCTCCAACTCGCTGTTAGGCAGCAAGAAACCGTCAGTGGTCACCAAAGACACCTTGGGGGTGGCCTCAAACCGCGCCAGCAGGTGAGCCAGCAGGCGGGCGGTAGTGGATTTACCCACCGCCACCGATCCGGCCACCGCAATCACGAAGGGCACATGTGTAGGCTCAATCCCTAAAGTGCGCGCCACCGCCTGGCGGCGCATCTGCGTGGATTCAATGTAAGTCTCTAAAAGTGCCGATAGAGGCCGGTAAACCGCATCTACCTCAGGTAGCTCAATGGGGTCATCTAAAGAACGCAAACGTTCCAAATCGGCTTCAGTTAGCGGCAGGGGAGCGTTAGCGGCTATACGGCCCCAAGCTTCACGTTTAATCTCTATAAACGGGCTGTTCTTATGCCAGATGGGAAGCCAATCTAGGGGGTTAGCAAAATCGCTCACGGCTCTAGTTTGGCTTACAAACCAGCCAAAGATAAAGCTCAGACCTAAGCGGCCTGGGTCATATGGCCGCTACGCTGTGAGAATAGTAAGCAAACTCGCGCCTTTCAATCATTGTTTTGCGCATTAGGTACATGATTCAATCAAGTTCATGTGTGGAATCGTTGGACATGTTGGACCGGCAGCGGTCCTAAGTGAACGTAGCCTAGAAGTACTACTAGATGGTCTTAGCCGCCTGGAATACCGTGGCTATGACTCCGCTGGCGTAGCCCTACTGACGGATGAAGGTGTATCCGTACGTAAGGAAGCCGGCAAGCTAGAAAACCTGCGGGCGCAGATCGCCGCCCACCCCGTGGCCCCGGCCAGTGCCGGCATTGGTCACACCCGTTGGGCTACCCACGGCAGCCCCACCACCGTTAACGCCCACCCGCATGTGGCCGGACACATTGCCCTGGTACACAACGGCATCATTGAAAACTTCCGTCCCCTGCGTGAAGAGGTAGAAAGCCTCGGCCGCACCCTAGTGTCTGAAACTGACTCTGAAGTTGTTGCCCACCTGCTAGACATCGCCTACAGTGCACTGCGTGAAGCCAACCCCGCTGGCGACCCGGCTCTGCAGCTGCGTGAAGCTATGGCCCAGGTGACCCCGCGCCTGGAGGGTGCCTACGCCCTGCTAGCCATCGCCGCTGACGCCCCCGGCACTATCGTGGCCGCGCGTCGCTCCGCCCCGCTGGTTTTGGGTGTGGGCGAGGGCGAAAACTTCGTTGGTTCCGACGTCGCCGCTTTCGTAGCCTTCACCAAGCAGGCCGTGGAGGTGGGCGACAACCAGATCGTGCTGATCACCGCCGCTGGCATTGAAATTACCGACGCCGCCGGCCAGGTAGTGACCGAGCCGCACAGCTGGGAGGTCACCTGGGACGCCTCCGCCGCCGTCAAGGGCGGTTACGACACCTTCATGAACAAGGAAATCCACGACCAGCCTACCGCCGTGGCCGACACGCTGCGTGGCCGCATGGACGCCTCCGGCGAGCTGCAGCTAGACGAAATGCGTATCGACCCCTCGGTGCTGCGCAGCGTGGACAAGATCATCGTGATTGCTTGCGGCACCGCCGCCTACGCCGGACACGTAGCCAAGTACGCCATCGAGCACTGGTGCCGTATCCCGGTAGAAATCGAGCTCGCCCACGAGTTCCGCTACCGCGACCCGATCGTAAACGAAAAAACCCTAACCGTTGCCATCAGCCAGTCCGGTGAAACCATGGACAGCATCCAGGCCGTGCGTCACGCCCGCGAGCAGGGCTCGCGCGTACTGGCAATCGTTAACACCTACGGCTCCACCATTGCCCGTGAAGCCGACGCTGTGCTCTACACCCACGCTGGCCCCGAGGTTGCCGTAGCCTCCACCAAGGCCTTCCTGGCCCAGATCACCGCCTGCTACCTGCTGGGTCTATACCTGGCCCAGTTGCGTGGCAACAAGTGGCCTGAAGAGGTGGCTGACTACCTGGCTAACCTCTCCGCCATGCCTGAGCGCATCCAGCGTTTCCTAGATAACAGCGAAGAGCAGGTGCGTGCCCTGGGCCGCGAACTGGCTGACAACAACTCCTTCCTGTTCCTGGGCCGCCACGTGGGCTACCCGGTAGCCCTAGAGGGCGCCCTCAAACTCAAGGAACTGGCTTATGTGCACGCCGAAGGCTTTGCCGCCGGCGAGCTCAAGCACGGCCCCATCGCCCTGGTAGAGGAAGGCCTGCCGGTATTCGTGATTGTGCCTACCCCGCGCCGCCCTGTGCTGCACGACAAGGTCATCTCTAACATTGAGGAGATTCGCGCTCGCGGCGCCCGCACCATTGTGATCGCTGAGGAAGAAGACCACGCTGTGGACGCCTTCGCTCACGATGTGATCCGCGTGCCCGCCGCCCCCACCTTGATGATGCCGCTGCTGAGCGTGGTGCCGTTGCAGGTGTTCGCCTCCGCTTTGGCTCAGGCTAAGGGCTATGACGTGGACCAGCCGCGTAACCTGGCCAAGTCTGTGACGGTGGAGTAATACCGCTAGACTCAAGGCATGTATAGCGGCATCGATGTGGTGGATATTGAACGCTTTAGTGACCGTATCGAGGCTAATGCCGCTTTAATGCAGCGGTTGTTTACTGCTGTGGAACTTCATAGTTGCAAGGGTGCGCTGCCTTCTTTGGCGGCGCGCTTTTGCGCTAAAGAGGCGGCCTTGAAGGTGCTGGGTCAAGCCGACGTCGTTGCCCACGCTACCTGCTTTGGTAGCGGTGACGGCGCCAGCGCTGAGGTTTCTGGGCTCGACGACGGCGCTGGCGTGGCGGGGGAGGGGCTAGTTCCAGCGGATCTGGCCACTCCTGCTCAAGCCAGTGCCCCCGTGGGGTTGAATTTTCGCGACATTGAGGTCACCAGCCGTCCCGGTCAGGCCCCCCAACTGCGTTTACACGGCCAGGTGGCGGCGTGGGCGCGACGTTTAGGGTTGCACAGCTGGCGGGTGAGCCTAGCCCACGACAAGGTAGCCATGGCCCAAGTTTGGGCTAGTGGTGGCCCGGCAGAAGGCTGTAAGGTCAGCTCGCATGACGCCGCCTTGGCCCGCTACCTGCTTAAACCTGGGGTTGACAGCCATAAATACTCGCGCGGCGTGGTGCGCATAATCGCTGGTTCGCAGCGTTTTCCCGGCGCGGGCCTACTGTGCGTGGCCGGAGCCAGTCATAGCGGGGTGGGCATGATCCGCCTAAACGCCCCTGAGCGCGTAGAAAACCTGGTGCTAGCCGCCCATCCGCAAATTGTTCCCGATGGCCCAGCCCTAACCGGAGCCTGCGACGCCCTAGTGCTAGGCCCGGGGCTGGACGGGCAGAAGACAGACTGGGACGCCCTGGTCCAGCTGCTAGAAAACACCCCGGCAGTAATTGACGCCAGCGCCCTAGAACCAGTTTGCGCCCTGATTAAAGAGGGCAAACTACGCCTGCGTGCTCATCACATCCTCACGCCTCATGAGGGAGAATTAGCTCGCTGCCTAAAGCTGTTCGCGGGCACTGATACAGATAAAACTGCAGGTGAAATTGCGGGAAAACTGGCAGACAAGGCGGATAAACCCCTTGGCAAGTTTGCTTCTCAAACTAGCCCCGCGTTGCAGCGGCGCATCCAGGGAGCCCAGCAACTGGCGGCATTAACCGGGGCTTGTGTGCTAGCTAAAGGCAATCGCACCGTGGTGGTAGACGCCAAGGCCCAAGTCCACCACCTGCCTGCCTCCACGCCCTGGCTGGCTACCGCCGGTAGTGGGGACGTGCTGGCGGGCCTGATGGGTGGCTTGCTGGCCCTAAACGTGCGCGCCGGTGCGAGGCATGTGGGCACCACAGTCGCTTTAGGCAGTGCCACTAGTGCCGACGCCGCTGGGACCAGCCAGCACTCTGCTGACGCTCAGGGCCAGGGCACCACTGTCGCTAGTGCCTCTGCCCTAGCCCCCGAAATTGCGCAGCTGGCCGCGCGCCTACACGCCCTAGCCGGGCAACTGGCAGCCGGCGCAAGTGGCCCGCAGCCCGCCGGCGTCGTCGTCGGCCATCCCATAACCGCCCCAGAAATAGCCGCAGCCATCCCCAATGCCTGGGCCCTGTACGCCAGTGCTGCAGCAAACTGAGCTGATGGCGGCTAAAAGTGGGACAATAGCGCCGTGACTGAGCAACCTAATAGCTATCAAATTCCTTGGACGGGAGCACAAACCGCCCGCGCCATTATCGATCTCGACGCCCTAGCCGCCAATGTGGCCCAACTTCGTAAGTTTCACGGCGGGACTTGGATGGCTATCCTCAAAGCCAACGCCTACGGACACGGCCTAGGCCCCATGGCACTAGCCTGTATGCGTCAAGGCGCCACCTGGCTGGGCGTGGCACAGTTGCACGAAGCCCTGCGCCTGCGTGAATACCTCGACGCAGCCGGGGTAAAGCCGGTAGATGCCACCCAGCTAGCCCAAAACCCGGCCCTGGCTACTGCCCAAACTCCCAGGATTTTCACCTGGATCATGCCGCCGGTCAGTGTGCAAGAAGCTGCTCAGGCAGACTCGGGCCTACGCCAGGCACTACGAGCCAAGCTAGACCTATCAGCCTCCACTGTGGAAGTTTTGCAGGCTATCATCGCCGCCGCCCAAGCTGAAGGCAAATGTGCCTACGTGCACCTAAAGGTGGACACCGGCATGGCCCGCGCTGGCGCCAACCTAGAAGACCTAGCTGAACTGGCCCAATGTGCAGCCCAAGCCCAAAGCCAGGGACACATTAAGGTAGTGGCGCTATGGTCGCACCTAGCCCGCGCAGACGAAATCCTCATCCCGGCCACCGGCCAGCAGCTAGAACGCTACCGTCAAGGCCTGCAAATCCTGGCCGACGCCGGCATTGACGTGCCCGTGCGCCACCTGGCGGCCACCGCCGGCACCCTGTGGCACCCCGACACCGCCGCCCTAGACATGGACCGCTTCGGTATTGGTCTATACGGTCTAAGCCCCGACCACACCGTGGCCCGCGCCCAAGATTTAGGTCTGCACCCGATCATGCGCCTAGAAGCCCGCCTCACCCAGGTCAAGCACATCAAAGCCGGCCAAGGCGTCTCCTACGGCGCCACCTGGCAGGCCCCCACCGACCGCTGGGTAGGGCTAGTGCCGCTAGGCTACGGCGACGGCATTTTGCGTAGCGCCTCCGACCGCGCCCCCATCCTGGTTGGCAAACAACGCACCCACATTGTTGGGCGCGTATGCATGGATCAAGTTATTGTAGACCTAGGTCCCACCAGCAACCCGGACGGCACCCCCCGACCCGCCCCCGCGCGCGCTGGCGACCTAGCCATCCTCTTCGGCGATCCCGCCCCCTTAAACGGCCCGGCTAACCCGGCCATCCCCACCGCTGAAGACTGGGCTACCGCCTGCGGCACCATCTCCTATGAGGTGGTCACTCAGCTACGCGGTGCCCACCTACCGCGCTACTACGTTTCCCAAGGCTCCTACAAGTTAGCGGAGATTCCCCAATGAGCACATACGTCACCCACACCACGGATGCCGATTCCACAAGGGAATTCGGCGCCCGGCTAGCCCCGTTGCTGCAAGCCGGAGACCTGGTGATGCTTTCAGGCGAGCTAGGTGCCGGTAAAACCACTCTGGCCCAAGGTATCGGCTCAGCCCTAAACGTGCGTGGACGGGTATCTTCACCCACTTTCATCGTGGCTCGCGTGCACCCCTCCCTGGCCGGCGGCCCGGACCTGGTGCACGTAGACGCCTACCGCCTCACCAGCCTAGAAGACCTCGAAACCCTGGATTTGGATTCCTCCCTGGAAGAATCCATCACCCTGGTTGAATGGGGCGAAGGCATGGTAGAAGGCATCAGCGACAATCGCCTAGAAATCAAGGTGGAACGTCCGCAGGGGGGACTGGCAGGTGCCGATGCTAGCGGCATCACTGACCTGGGCGGCGTCGACGACGGCGCCCGCACCATCACCCTTACCGGCTACGGTCCGCGCTGGGAAAAAGCGCTCGACCAGCTCTAAGCCATGAACTGGCAGGCGACTAGCCACAGGCAGCTCAGTTCACTCGCGCTCGCGGCAAAAGCGCCAGGTTATTCGCCAAGTGCGTTGCCAGGCTTTTTGTCGCGAGTCTTGACAGGGTATAGGCCGGGGTCTTTACTGGCGGCAGGCCTGGCGCTGGTGGCGCTAGTTTTGTTGGCGCTGGCAGGCCCGGCTCGGGCCCAGGTGGACCAGAACTATCTGGAACAGTGGCTTAAATCGAGCTCCAATAATGCCCTTAGCGCCACCCAACGCACTCAGGCGGAATTCACTACGCCTGCGCATGTGTGGAATGTTTCGCGCTCTGACAATGGCTCTGTGCAGGTGGTGCGCAGCCCGGAGCAGTGGTACACGCTGGTACGTCTGGGTGGTGAGCTCAAATTTGTGCTGCTAATAAACGCAACCGACGCTAAAACCACGGCTGTGCAGATAGCTGACGCGGCCTTGGCGCGCTCACTTGCAAGCCTGGGCACAGGCCAATACCCGGTTTATGAAGCTCAAGATACGGCCTGGTATCAGCTGGAGGACGGTCAGCTGCGCCCGCTGGGAGCTAAAGCCAATAAATTGCAGCGTGGTTCAATCTCGGTTTCGGCCTATATTTCTATACGTGATGTTAGGCACTCTGGTTCACCCACTGCATCTGCTGATGAAAATGGTTCCGCCTGGTCTAGCTGGGTGCTTTGGACCATGGTGGTACTGGCTTGCCTGGGTTTAATTGGCTTGGCTGTCCTGGATAAACACACTAGTAAATACCGGGACCTGGAGACTCAGGACGGCTCTGGTAAACGTAAGCTGCGTCAGGCAGTGATTGAAACTCCAGCTAAGGGCAGGGCCCGCCCACAGGTGTCGGTGCACTCAGCTACAGCAGTGCCGGCCTCACAAACGGCAACTGCGATTGAGAAAACTAAAACCGAAAAGGAATAGGCTTAAGCCGTGCGTATTGTCTCCATCGACTCCTCTTTAGCGTCCGCTTTGGCATTAATTGAGCTTAGCGACGGCGTCGCTACCACCGTGCGTCAGCAGGTGGGTACTGACGCGCGCCACCACGCCGAATCTTTAGCCCCCATGCTTAGCCAGGTTTTGGCCGGCGAGGCAGTAGACGCCATTGCGGTGGCTACCGGCCCGGCTCCCTTCACTGGTTTGCGTGCCGGTCTGGTGACAGCGCGGACTTTTGCGCGCGTGCACAGCCTGCCTCTGTGGGGGGTTAGCTCTTTGGATGCGCGTGCTCGGGCTGCTTTTGACCGTCTTGGCCAGGCGGGGCAGGGTAAGTGCCTGCTGGTTGCTAATGATGCGCGCCGCAAGGAAGTTTATGCCGCCCGCTATCGGGTTAAGGGTGCCGACGACGTCGAACGCCTAGGTCAGCTGCACGTGCTAAGCCCCGCAGCGGCCATGGAGCTGGGCGAAGTTGACTACGTAACCGGCTCTGGCGTGGCCCTATATCCGCAGCAGCTGACCGGCACCGAAGTTGACAGCCAAGACCCGATCCTAGAGCAGCTGGCACGTATCGCCTGGCGGCGCCACCAGCAGGGGATCGACCAACCCACCGAGCCGCTGTATCTGCGTCACGCCGACGTGCAGATGCCCAAGGCTCCTAAGCGAGTTATTTGATGCCTGCTTTGCGCCTGCGCGCAATGCGTAAAGCCGATCTGGGCTGGGTGGCCCAAGCTGAGCGTCAGCTTTTTTCGGCCGAGGCTTGGAGTCCTCAGTTGCTGGCCAGTGAACTGGGCGCAATGGAGTCTCTTGCCGACCGGATTTATGTAGTAGCCGAGGTTGACGCAGCTATGGCTGGCTACGCCGGGGTGTGGCTGGGAGATAGCGCTGACGTACTGACTATCGCCACCTTGCCCCACTTTCGCCGTCAGGGGGTGGGGCGAGCTTTGCTTAAAGCTTTGCTCGACGCTGCTGCTGAACGTGAGTGTGAAGCAGTGTTGTTGGAGGTGCGGGCTTCTAACGACGGCGCCATTGCGTTATATAAGGGAGCTGGCTTTAAGGCGATAGGTAAGCGGCGCGGCTATTACAGTCACCCGCGCGAGGACGCCGTCGTGATGCGCAAAAAACTAGCCGCACCTAAAGTGGGGCCGGTAGGCAGCTAGAGACTTTTTAGACCGGTTAAACCCTTATAAAAAGGCTGCAGGTTTATTTAGTAAATCACGTGTGCCCTAATAAACCCCAAGTGCTCTGCTTCTCAGTGGTCGCTGACACTTGTGCAAACATTTGCATGACCCCCACTAAACCGCGTTATATCAGCGTAAATAGCTATATGCAGAAGGCGTATTAAGCGCTTTCTGGACCACTTAGGACTTAAGGCATGTGAGCGCTAGATAGCCTTGTGACGTGGCCAAATCAAATGTTTCTCCCAAGAGGCAGACTGCTGGACGTACGACCGTCGCGATGAAGCGGATCATGGCGTACAGCGGTCTGTTCTTCCTCTTCTTTGTTCTATTCCACGCCTACGGCAACCTCAAGTACTTTGAAGGTGAGGACGTCTACAACGGCTATGCCGCTCACCTGCGTACCATGTTCATGCCGATCCTGCCTCGTGAGGGTCTGCTATGGATTCTGCGTGCGATTATGGTCGCCTGCCTCGTTGGGCACGCCGGCGCTGCTTTCCACCTATGGCACCGTAACAACAAGGCTCGCGGTAACCAGAAGTACGCAGTTAAGAAGGCTCACGCAGAGTACGCAGCTTCACGCTACGCAAACCGCACCATGCGTTGGGGTGGCGTGATCCTGGTTCTGTTCATTGTGTGGCACATCCTGCAGTTCACCACGCTGAACGCCACCCCCGGTGGTCACTACGTGCACGGTGACGCCTACAAGAACATGTACCTCGGCTTCCACGATGCCCCCTGGACCTACGCCATTTACTTCATCGCCCTAGCTGCGCTGGCGCTGCACGCTTGGCACGGTGTTTGGTCCGCCCTACAGACCCTGGGTGCTATCCGTGGTTCTGTAATTCCTGGCGTGCGCCTGATCGCCACGCTGGTTGCCCTGGCCCTGTTCGTAGCCTTTATGGCCGTGCCTACCGCCATCCTGTTTGGTTGGGTAGACGCGCCTGCTGCTGGTTCGTGGACTGCACTGCACGGCGCAGTCGCTGGACACTGAGAGAGCGTGAAGATAAATGAGTAAAGTTATCGATGGCCTGTACCGGGTTGGCGAGGATATCGCCGACACCAAGGCCCCGCATGATGTTCCGATCGAAAAGCGTTGGGAACAGCGTAAATTCCTAGCTAAGCTAGTTAACCCGGCTAACCGCCGTAAGCTTGACGTGATTGTAGTTGGCTCCGGCCTGGCCGGTGGCGCTGCTGCTGCCTCCCTGGGCGAGCAGGGCTACAACGTCAAGGTGTTCTTCTACCAGGACTCTGCCCGTCGCGCCCACTCCATTGCGGCCCAGGGTGGTATCAACGCTGCTAAGAACTACCGCAACGACAACGACTCGGTTTACCGCCTGTTCTACGACACCGTAAAGGGTGGCGACTACCGCGCTCGTGAAGACAACGTTTACCGCCTAGCTGAGGTCAGCGCCAACATCATCGACCAGTGTGTGGCTCAGGGTGTGCCCTTCGCCCGCGAATACGGTGGTCTGCTAGACAACCGTTCCTTCGGTGGTGTGCAGGTGTCGCGTACCTTCTACGCCCGTGGTCAGACCGGTCAGCAGCTGCTGATCGGCGCCTACCAGGCGCTAGAGCGTCAGGTGCGCGCCGGCACGGTTAAGGAGTTCCGCCGTCACGAGATGGTTGAACTAATCGTGGTTGACGGCAAGGCTCGCGGTATTGTCACCCGCGTCATGATCAGCGGCGAGATCGA
>ERZ772770.223-NODE-223-length-12922-cov-6.85754_pt1 | contig 12922 bp, 10 predicted proteins | sample MGYA00511361_ERZ772770 | MGnify/ENA primary metagenome ERZ772770 (study PRJEB29015, sample SAMEA2738026) | human oral metagenome | biome: human oral; feature: human-associated habitat; material: saliva | place: China | collected 2251 ... | reverse complement strand
CCAAAGGCATCCCAACCCATTGGGTGAAGGACATTGTAGCCTTGCGCACGTTTGTAACGGCTGAGGATATCTGTCGCTGTATAGCCTTCTGGGTGTCCTACGTGCAGACCCGCTCCAGACGGATAAGGGAACATATCAAGAGCATAAAACTTCGGTTTTGATGCATCTGTTCCTGTCTTAAATGTATGATGTTCTGCCCAGTAGCCCTGCCACTTAGGCTCAATTTCTTTATGATTGTAAAAACTCATGGTCTCTCTCCAATTTTGTGATGTTACTATTATACCATTTTTGAGGGAATTTGAAATGTGTTAAAAGAAAAAACTGTATACTGTATTTCATTAATTTTGATTACTATGACTTGCCCTATCTCCCACTTTTTATCCCATTGTTATGCGGGAAATCAAAGAGCAAAACAAGAAGCTTATCTCTTATAACACAAAATACTAATTTTAGACCGAAGATAAGACTGGAATACTAATTAATGTATTTACAATAAATAGCTTACAACCTGTATTGCTTCCTGATTTATAAAGAGCTTCGGATACAATATGAGGATAAATAAAAGACTACCATTTGTAAAACAGTAGTCTCTATTGTTTATTGCGAATTTACATATGCATCTACAGCGATAATGGCTTGTGCAACATCTGAAGGCGAAATCTTAAACGGCATCTGATGGATTGTCTCACCCTCCATAGTTGCTTGTTTACCAACTTTTATTAAGTCATCATATCCAACTTGATCTAAATGCATTTCTTTTAGAGTTGTTGGCATACCAATTTTTTTGTAAAACTCAATATACTTATCAAGTTCTTCTTTTGGTCTATTTTCCAATAAAAGTTGTACCAAGGTTCCATAAGCTACTTTTTCACCATGTGTTAAATGATGAATGTCACCTGTCAATGCAGTAAAACCATTATGAATTGCATGCGCCGCAGCCAATCCTCCACTTTCAAAACCTAAACCACTCAATAGAGTATTAGCTTCAACAATGTTTTCTAATGCTGGTGTCACAACTTTAGCTTCACAAGCTGCCATGGCCTGTAAACCATCTGCGAACAGCGTTTCTTCACATTTCTTCGCAATTGCAACTCCAGCCAACGTTTGTTGTTGGCCTAACATAGTTTTTCCATTTGCCTGCATAACTGCACGCGCCTCAACCCAAGTTGCTAAACCATCTGCAATACCAGACGCTAATAAACGCTTAGGAGCTTGTGAAATAACTTTTGTATCAACCAAAACTAAATCTGGATTTTTAGAATAAAATAGATAATGATCAAATGCACCTTCATCTGTATAAATAACAGATAAAGCAGATACAGGTGCGTCTGTCGATGCAATTGTTGGAGCAATAATAACTGGCTTTTCAATCAAATCTGCAATAGCTTTTGCACTATCAATCGTCTTTCCACCACCAAGTCCGATAATACTATCACAATTCTCTTTCTCAGCTAAGGCAACAACTCGATTGATTTCATTGTCAGAAGCTTCACCATTAAACTGAGCTAGAACAATATGGAAACCATACCTATGTAGGTAATCTTCAAATCGTTTTCCAACAATATCATAAACCAACCGATCGCATAATAGAATAGGACGATTTCCCAAATCCAATATTGATTTGGCATTTTCAAACAAGGCATTTTCCCCTTGAATATATCTAGAAGGGCTAGCAAAAATTCTCATATGTATTTCCTCTCTACCTAGATGGAACGACTATTTTGAATAACAAACCAATCATCAGAAAAATCGTCAACCGCCTTTTGGATAGATGGCATGGCGAAAGCTGATTCAAAAACATCTGCTCCTGCTGTAACAGCATGCGCACCTGCAGCTAAAGCATTATTTACTTGTGCTACATTTTTAAAGGATGCGGCTAAAATCTTACTAGGAGAGTTCTGTCTATCAATAGCAAGAGCTAATTGACGAATGACAGAATTTGAATCGATGTTCAGATTCTCCATTCTGTTATAATATGGAGCTAGGTAATCCGCTCCTGCTTCAATAGCTAATAATCCCTGAATAACTGTATAAATAGCTGTTGCAGTAATATGGTAGCCCTCTTTTTTTAACACCTTTATTGCACGTAATCCATCTGGAGTAACAGGTACTTTGATAAATATATCATCTCCTGCTTGTCTCCGAATTTCATGAGCATCTTTTAAGATACCTTCAAAATCTTGAGAAATCACCTGAACATGAATAGAGGGTGCAGAGCCAATCAATTCTCTTACATCTCTGATTCGCTCAAAAAAATTAATCGAACCCTCTCTTTTAGCAATAGTGGGGTTTGAAGTTACCCCAGCTAGCGGTAAAATTTCAGACCATTTTTTAATCTCATCTAAATTTAATGTGTCAAGCATAAATTCCATAAAAAGAACCTCTTTATTTTACAATGTATGCTCAGTACGTCCTATAATATCATCTTGGGTTGCCTTAGAAAGAACATTGAAGAATGCAGAGTATCCTGCAACACGAACAATTAAATCTCTGTGTTTTTCAGGATGTTTCTGAGCGTCAATCAACGTCTCTCTGGAAACAACATTGTATTGAATATGGTACCCATGTAAACGATTAAAGAATGTTCGTAACAAAGCAATTAGTTTTAATTTATCTTCTTCTTTGGCTAACGTTTGAGGATTTACTTTCTGATTTAAGAGAACCCCACCTACGATTTCATCTGTTGGTAATTTTGAAACAGATTTTAAAACAGATGTAGGGCCGTGTTGATCCATATTATGTGATGGTGAACAACCCTCTGCTAACGGTGTACCCGCGTTGCGTCCATCTGGCGTTGCTAATGTTCCACGTCCCTGTCCTACGTTGGCTGAGATAGAAGATGTTCCTGAATAACGAATTCCTCCAATAGGACCTCTTCCATAACGTGTATTAGGATATTTAGCAATTTCATCAACATAAATGTCATAAGCAGCAGTAACCAATTTGTCAGCATAATCATCATCATTACCGTACTTAGGTGCATCATGAATCAACATTTCTTGAATGACCTTACCTTCTTCCCCGGCATAATCTGTTTCCAGTGCATGCCAAAGCTGACTTGGGCTTATACGTTCTTCCTCAAATACCAATTTTTTAATTGCAGCTAATGAATCCGACAAATTTGCAATTCCAACTTGCAAACCTGATATATAATCATATACTGCTCCACCTTCTTTAAGGTGTTTTCCACGACCAATACAATCATCAGTCAATGCTGAACATAGAATATCAGGAACTTCTCGTTCCAATGATAAATCAATAGAATTTTCAACAATAACACTCATTCGTGTCAAATATCTTAGTGTTTTATCCCAAGCATTTTCTAATTCAGAAAAGTTCTTCATATCCTTAAAATGACCAAAGCTTGGTGCAAACCGTTTACCCGAAGCCGGATCAATTCCATCATTCATCGTGATAAGTAGAACCTTAGGGAAGTTCATATAACTCATACCTGTGCAACGATAGCCCCATTTCCCTGGAACTGCCGTTTCAACACATCCAATGGCACTGTAATCATAAGCATCATCTTCCAATACTCCTTTTGCAATAAAAGAAGGAATAATAATCTCATCATTATTAAATGCAGGCATACCAAAACCAAGTTTCATCACTTCAATACACTCATTCATGAAACGAGCATCTAAACCTGCATGGTAACGTACAGTTAGATTAGGTTGCGGCAGATGGGTTTGTGCAACTGATTTTAATACCAAATAAGATAATGGGTTAACAGCGTCCTTCTTATCTCGAGTCTGTCCACCAATTGTAACATTTTGATATAAAGGACTTCCTGCTGAAGAAAATGTATGTGCTTGACTGCGAACCTTATTAATTGTAATTGTTTTAATCCAAAGATTTGTTAGACGTTCAACAATACTATCTTCTGTTTCTTTACCATTTTCTAAATCAGCCTTCATATATGGATACATATATTGATCAAAGCGACCATATGAAAGAGAGTGACCATTAGATTCAATTTGTAAAATACATTGAATAAACCAGACTGATTGAATAGCTTCTGCAAAAGTAGTTGCTGGTTCATATGGGACTCTAGAACAAATATCTGCAATCTCAAGTAATTCTTTCTTACGTTTAGGATTTGCATTTTCGGCTAAACTTTTAGCAAGATCAACAAAGCGATTTGCATATACTTTAATAGCATCTATTACGATAAATATAGAGTCGTAAAAATGATATTTATCAATACTTGCTGGATCTGTTAAATCTAGAGCTGATTTCGCTTTACGAGCCCGCTCTTCAAAACCTCTTAAACCAAATTGCAACAGTTTCTGATAATTAACTGCTAAGTGAGCATCCCCAGAATTCATCTTACCTTCCATACCGAAGAATCCTGTTTCCATATAAACAGACACTTCTTCAGGTAGCAATGCACCCGCTCTCGCACGTAAATTATTATTTTCCCAAAACGGAGCAATACTTCTAAGTTGTTCTTTTGTTTCTTCAGTAATATAGAAAACATCTCCATCACGCTTTTCAAAAAGATCCAACTCATTGAGAACAAATTCTAGCGTATATTCTGGAAAAATAGGAGCATCTTTATTGGAAGAAGCTTGATTTCCCGCAATCATAGATTCTTCTTCGATATAGATAGTCATATTTTCCAAAATTTCTTTCAGCATATAGGCGCGTTTTAGGACATTAGGTTGTTCCTTATATCGATCATAAGCGCGTGTGGCTAGAACCGCTCTCTCAGCATCAATATAAGGTTTTTTATTTAAAACATCTTCTCGATATTTGTTCATCCTTTCAGTAAGGCTACCAAAATATTCTGTCTTGATTGTCGTTCTTGCTACTTCTTTATTTACCATAATAAGCACCTTTCTTTCGAAAATATTTTTGTTTCTTTCGAAAATATAATACCTGGTTTTTTAGAAAATTTCAAGCTTTTAACTAGAAAAACTTTAACTCCCTAATATTTAGCACAAATGTGTGTGTTTAATGATAATACACAAATGTTTTTTTACATTTATCAAACTTCATTCTGATAAGCTAATCGATCCTGTACTTTAAAGAATGGGAAATAAACTAATGTAGACATCGCTAATATCACTAGTTGAGTAATAACTCCTTGCCATCCACCAACCATAAATCCTGAAATAATAGCTGGAGTACTCCAAGGTAATGTAACTCCTGAGAATGGTTGCATGAAACCTGTTGCAATAGCTCCATATACTATAACAGCTGCAAGTACCGGAACAAGAATGAAAGGTACGAACATAACGGGATTCATAACAATTGGAAATCCAAATACAACTGGCTCATTTACATTAAATATTGCTGGAAAAGCTGCTACTTTCCCTAACGCTTGGTACTGTTTCGATTTTGCTGCAAAAAGCATCGCAACTACAAGACCAAACGTAATCCCTGAACCAGATAGAATTAAAAATGAATCTAAAAACTGTTGAGTAACAATATGTGCTCCATTTTCTAATGATAGATTACCAGAGGCTAACATAGCTTTATTAGCATCAAGATTAGATAAAAGCAGAGCTGTCACTACTCCATTTACTACCGATTGCCCATGAACACCAAACCACCACAAAAATGATATAAAGAATGCAATTCCAATAGCACCATACAAAGATCCAGTTAAACCTTGCAACGGAACTTGAATAGCAGAATAAATCATTTCTATGAATGTTCCGCCATTAGTCAGTGACTTCGCTAAAATATATACAATCATAGAAAATAAGAAAATTACAAATGCTGGAATCATTGCTTCAAACTGTTTCGCAATAGCTTGTGGAACTTGTTCTGGCATCTTAATAACAATTTTTCTCTTTATAAAGAAGGTATAAATACTTCCTACTACCAAACCTATAATGATAGCACCGATAATCCCTTGACCTCCAAACCAAACTTTACTAATAGCGTCCCCAATCGCCTCACCTTGTTTAGGGATATAAGATGATCTTAGCAAAATAAAGAATGCAGATACAGATAGAACCCCAGCTGGCAAAGCCTCTACTCCGCTATTCTTAGCATAAGAATAGGCAATTGAAAAACAAGAAATTAGACCCATAATCGCAAAAGTTCCTGAATATACTTGCATAAATGGCTCTGTCCAATTTGCTCCAAATACACTAGCAATGCTCTTGTTTAATCCTTCAAATGGCAATTGTCCCATAATCAAGAATAAACTACCAACTACTGTCAATGGCAAAATTGCTAACATACCATCTTTTAGAGCTATAATACCACGCATATTCACAAACTTCATCATAGGTGCAATGATTTTTTGAACATCCATCTTTGCCATAATAAATCTCCTTTTCTTACCCACTAATCAAAGATAGGGCCAAATCTAATACTTTTTTCCCATCTAACATACCATAGTCCATCATCGGAATAACAGCTATCGGAATATCACACTTATCACAAATTTCTTTTGATTTATCTAATGTATAAGCAACTTGAGGCCCCAACAGTGCAACATCTAGATTTGGGGCATAATCCGCTAATTTAGACTGAGAAAACGCCTCTATTTCTGCCTCAACTCCACTAGATTGCGCTGCAATTTTCATATTATTTACAAGCATACCAGTAGAAAAGCCTGCTGCACAAAACAAACCAATCTTCACCATTATATTTTCCTCCTCTATGTTAATACTCTAGTATTATTTTTTATGAAGTTCTTTTCTCAAACTAATAATTTCTTTGATTAAATTAATCTCCGTCATACTAGTCATGAGATGATCTTGTGAATGAACAAAGAGAGCTGTAATTTCTGTCTTTGTACCAGACGCTTCCTGTGCCAAGAATTTTGTTTGTAGATTATGGGCTTCTAATAAGGCTGCATCAGCTAACTGAATTTCTTCTTCACATCGTTCACATGTACCGTTTTTTATGTAATCTAATGCTTTATAAATATGTTGTTTCGCATCGCCAGCATATAAAATTAAACCCATGATAATTTGATCTGGAACAATAATTTCCATAAATTCCTCCTCATTTCACTATGTAAAAAGCTTTTTTCATTTGAAATTTTAAAATTTTCTTTTGTAACTATAGAATACAACTACATAATAAACTTGTCAATCTAAAAAACAACAAATAAACTATTTTTATTTATATAAGCACAAATGTGCGATTGATTAAAAAGAAAAACGATAAACTGATATCAGTCTATCATTTTCACTCGCATAAAATATTTCGAAAAGAAAAATCACCATCTTCTTCTAAAACTTTTAAAATTGTATTTTTATCTGTAATCAGATGATTTACTAGATTAGCACGCAAGACAGAAAGAATCGCAGATACTTTCGTATCACCATAAGCAACAGCTAAACTTTGAGGAATATTTTTTAAATCATCCAAAGAGATTGCTATCGTTCTTTCCTGTAAGTTCTCATAAACTTCTTTACCTTTTGAATCAAAGAATCGACAACAAATTTCCCCTACAGTTTTAACTTTTGTCAATTCTTTAAAGTCATCCTCTGTAAGCATGTCTAACCATTGATGTTTTCCTTTATTACTAAAATCACCAATCCCAACCACAGCTATATCTAAATCTTTCCAACTATTTTTCAAATCTTCAAAATATCTTGATTGCAAAATACCATCTGCTAACAATTTATTCTCTTGCACAATCGTTGCATTCATAAATGTACACTCTCCATGAAATTTTCTAGACATTTCATAGATCAGTGTATTCACATGGTATTTAGCGTGTATATGACTAGGACCACCTGCTAGAGGATAGAAGTGAACATTTCGGACACTTTTGCTGTGGATTAAATCTACTAAATTACTTAAACTTTTCCCCCAAGAAAAGCCAATTTTCATATTATCATCAATTAAATTCCTAAGGACACCTGCTGCAACTTGAGAAATTCTTTCAGATAAAATTGTTGGATTATCATCAAATTCATTTGGAATAATTTCCAAACTTTCCAGACCATATTTTTCTTTTACATAATTTTCCAACTTAAACATATTGGTATCAAAATTCTCTATTTCAATTTTAACAATTCCTGCATTCCTTGCTTCTGTTAACATTCTACTAATAGAGGTTCTATAAATTCCTAATTTTGCTGCTATTTGTGACTGATTTAAGTTTTCAATATAATACAGATAAGCAATTTTAGAGAGCAGTTTATTCCTATCTTGATTCATACACTTAACCTCTTACGAAACTACCTTAACCATTATCCCAGCATTTTCTAATGTAGCTATATTTTGTTTAGAAAGTTTTTCGTCTGTTATTACTTCATAGACTTGACTTAAAGCAAATCTTCTTACTGTACCCCTTTTATCAAATTTACTTGAGTCAGTTAGCACAATGACTTTATCCGACGCTGCTGAAATATATTGAACTACCTCACTGCGCATTAAATCTTTTCCTGTAAAACCCATCTCTTTATCATAGCCATCTGTCCCAACAAAAGCTTGATGCACACGAAAAGTCTGTATCATTTCTTTTAATAAAGGTCCTACGGTAACCTGTGAATCTTTCTGAAACTCTCCACCAAGAACAATAACACGACATGAATCATAACCTCTTACAAAATTTGCTATAAAAAATGAATTTGTTACAATAGTGACATTTCTTTTTTGCTTGCAAATTTCCTCAGCAAGTAAAGCACAGGTTGAACCAGATTCTATCATTATTGTTTCATTATCTGATACCAATTTTACTGCTTCTTGAACAATTTTTCTCTTAATTTCATAATTAATTGACAAGCGTACATTTAAGTCATCTCCACTATTTAACACAGCATATCCATGCTCTCTGTGTAATAAGCCTTTTGACTCTAATTTATCTAAATCTTTTCTAATCGTTACTTTCGATACATTTAATTTTTCCGATAATGTATTAACATCAATCTTTTCATATTCTGATACTAATTTAATAATTTGTTCCAATCTTTTCATTTTACACCTCCGTTTTATTCTACCAAAATAAAAAGCAAAAAACAACAAATTAAACTTTCGTTCGTAATTGTTTTTCTTTCGTTTTTGTGATAGGATAGAATTATAAAGAGGAGGGACTCTTATGGAAATATCTAAAGGAATTATTTTTAATATTCAACACTTTTCAATTCATGACGGTCCGGGTATTCGTACAACTGTTTTTTTAAAAGGATGTCCTCTGCGCTGTCCATGGTGTTCTAATCCTGAATCTCAAAGAATGAAACCTGAAAAAATGAAAGATGCTCAACGAGAAAAATTCACCTTAGTCGGTGAAGAAAAGACTGTTGAAGAAATTATTACAGAGGTATTAAAAGACAAAGAATTTTACGAAGAATCCGGTGGAGGTTTAACTTTATCAGGGGGTGAAATATTTGCTCAGTTTGAATTTGCTAAAGCCATCTTAAAGTCAGCTAAAGAACATCACATACACACTGCCATTGAAACTACTGCCTTTGTTGATCATGAAAAATTTGTTGATTTAATCCAATATGTGGATTTTATCTACACAGACCTAAAACATTATAATTCTATAAAACATAAAAAAGTGACTGGGGTTTTTAATCAAATGATTATTAAAAACATTCATTATGCTTTTTCTCAACATAAAACTATCGTTTTAAGAATCCCGGTTATTCCTGATTTTAACAATAGTTTAGAGGATGCAGAAGAATTCGCTACTCTATTTAACTCATTAAATATCGACCAAGTTCAACTACTCCCTTTTCATCAATTTGGTGAAAACAAATATCGTTTATTAAATCGGAAATATGAAATGGATGGAGTCAACGCACTTCATTCCGAAGATCTTATTGATTATCAAAAGGTATTTCTGAACCATCATATTAATTGTTATTTCTAGTTTATTTCCTTGAAATGCTCTAGCTATTTGCAGATAACAAGCATCTATAATACATACTTAACTTTTCAAAAGGTTTAGCTAAAAAATTTTAGCCAAACCTTTTCTATTTTACCTTGCTCTAGAATTTTTAAACTGCTATACTTATAACAGAAAACCCTTCCAAGGAGGTAGCGGATGTCTCATTCCTTTAAAAAATCTCTCCAAAAAGAAATTCTCCATAGAAGCTCTATCGCAGCCTTTGTGACCTCTCTTTTACTACTCATTTTACTTTTTGGTTTTTCCTATTTTTTACAAGAGCAACAACTCTCCAAAGATACGAGACAGATTGTCAAACAGGTTCAAGAGATGAAAGAAGCCAATAATGAGCTCCTGACTACTATGAACCATAAAATGATTCCAGGATTTTTGGATGGCAAACACACAGAGCGAGAAGTTTTTAGCTTATTTTACGAGACAAAAGCTAGACTGAAGCTTAGTTCTGACCTCATCATCCTAAGCGATACAGGTGAATTACTATTTAGTACCAATCGAAATCACCAAGAAAGTATTTTATCACCCTACTATCTAAAACTGCTCATTCAAAATCCTTCTCAAGATAAAGTTACAGAAAAAATTGCACTCTCTTCAGATAAGCAACATTACACACTCTTTATCAAACCACTACTTCAAAACCAACGAGTTAAAGCCTATACTATTGCTTTCGTAAATGAGAATGATTTCATCTCAAGTTTCCCAATGATCAATTCCAAATACATCATTACCGATAGCTTTGGAAATATGTTTTCCAACAATACAAATCAGTTTACTCGTTCCACTCTTGAAAAATTTGATGAAAAGCTCCTACACTCTCGCACCCACTGGTATGCGAATGAACCGCTTATTGTTCAAAAAGAAAAAGTCGGTGCTATTTTCTCAATCTATACTTTTCAATCCTTCTTTCCCATTCCTAACTTACTCGGGCTAGCCTCCATTCTCACCTTATGTATATTCTTCCTCTACTTCTGGCAAGCAAGGCGAATTGCTCATAAAATTGCCACACACAATGCTGTTCCTATTGAAAGCTTAGTTTACCAACTGCAAGAGATTCCCAAACAAGCAGAAAAAAGGCTTTCTCTACGAACAGGTGATGAGTTTGAGTTTATGGCAGAAAAAATCAACAATATGTTGTACGAATTAGATCAACTTCATCAAAAAATGCTAACCATAGAAAAAGAAAAGTGGATTTTTGAAAGAAAAATGCTGGAAGCTCAGTTCAATCCTCATTTTCTCTACAATACGCTTGAGACAATTAAAATTACTTCTTTAATGGATGCAGCTCTAACACAAGACCTGATTCAAAATCTCACGCGCATTCTTCGCTACAGTATCACTGATTTAGAAAAAGAAACAACCATTTGTCAAGATTTAAAGATTATAGAGGATTATCTTATTATTCATAATATTCGTTTCGAGCACTTTTCTTATGATATTGTCTGCCCAGAAACTGTCGATAATCAGCCTATTCCTAAACTTTTCTTGCTTCCTCTAGTAGAAAATGCTATAAAATATGGGATGCAATACCGTATTGACCTTCATATTGATATCCAAATTACCTTGGAAGCAGATTCTCTAACTTTTTTAGTCAAGGATAATGCTGGAGGACTCACCAAACAAGAGCGACTGGCTATTTTAGACTCTTTAGAAAGCACTCATACCCAACATGGCATTGTTAACAGCTATAAACGATTGAGCAATTTCTTTTCTGATGTTCAGCTAGATTTAGGAGTCAATCGCCAAGGAGAAACTTGGGTCAAATTTGTAACGAAAGGACTAACTCATGTTTAAGCTCATTATTGTAGAAGACGAACACCTCATCCGAAAATGGCTAGAAATTGCCGTAGACTACTCTGCCTTAGGTGTCCAAGTCGTAGGAACTGCCAGTCATGGTCAAGAGGGAATGAAACTCATCCAAGAAAAAGAACCTCATATTGTCTTAACAGACATCACAATGCCAATTATGGATGCTTTTATGATGTTCGAAGCCACTCGTACTCTCTCCTATGAAAAAGTTATCTTATCAGGTTATAACGATTTTCAAAATGCCAAAAAAGCCATGCAATATGGAGCAGTTGATTTCTTATCCAAACCAATTGATACCAAGGAGTTGACAGAATGTCTTCAAAAAATTGTTTTGCGATTACGAGTTAGCACTCGTCAAGAAACTCCTTTTTTAGAAGAATATCAAACTTTACTCACCTCTATCCAACAAATTGATACACAAAACCAAATCATTCAGCAAATTCTTGAATTTGTGCACCAACACTACTGCATGCACTTTACCATTTCTACCATTGCAGAGAATCTAGGATATAGTGAAAGTTATCTATATAAAGTTATCAAAGAAGACTTCCCAATGACGCTAAATGAATATATCTTACGCTACCGCCTCAAGCAAGCTATAGATAAAATAGCTGAGTCCCCTAATTCTCCCTTAAGCGATATCTCTGAACAAGTTGGATTTTCAGACTATAAATATTTTGCAAAAGTTTTTAAAAAGTATCTCCATATTTCTCCAAAAGAATTAAAACTCATGGATAAAAATCATTGATGTAAAAGGATTGCTCAACTCAGGCAATCTTTTTATTTTGTACTTATACCCAATGAAAATCAAATTGCTAACTACTCAAATCATAGTTTTGAGATTGCAGATAAAGCGACGTGTTTTGAAGAGTATTACCATCAAAATCTCAGCTACAATTCACCCATCCTTGCTCTAAGAACTCATTCCCTATTTTTCGTTTTAGGTTTCTTTAAGGTTTTTATTATATCCTGTAGGACTCTACAATTTAAAAACATTAACAATCTAGGTAGAGAAAATGTTCGTGAAAAAGGAGATACTTATGAAAAAAATACTATTCTTTCTCTCTTTTAGCTGGATATTCCTTTCTTTATCAGGATGTTCTTCACCTATAGAAGCGGAAACTAGCGCTGAAAAAGATTCAGATAACACTTTGGTTGTCTACTCACCTAATCCTGAAGACCTTATCGAAGAAACAATCCCAGCCTTCGAAGAGAAATATGGTATTAAGGTTGACTTAGTACAAGCCAGCACGGGTGAATTGTTCAAAAAAGCTGAGGCCGAAAAAGAAT
>ERZ772770.222-NODE-222-length-12948-cov-3.28643_pt1 | contig 12948 bp, 9 predicted proteins | sample MGYA00511361_ERZ772770 | MGnify/ENA primary metagenome ERZ772770 (study PRJEB29015, sample SAMEA2738026) | human oral metagenome | biome: human oral; feature: human-associated habitat; material: saliva | place: China | collected 2251 ... | reverse complement strand
GATGAGCGCCGCCGTGTTGCCATCCATCCGGATTCCCCCGGGAGGGGCCAGGTTAACTAGGCGTGAAGCCAGGTTGACGGTAGGCCCAAATACGTCACCGGATAGGGAAACTACCTCCCCGCTTACTAGCGAGGCGCGTAGCTGAAGCTTGTGGCTGCCTCCCTGAATTTCTTCCATCAGGGCGGTAACCACATCGGCGGCGGTGGACAGATCATTGGCAATATACATAACCGCGTCACCAATGGTTTTTACGATTCGCCCACCGCGCGAAGTAACCACATCGCGGGCAGTGTCCTCAAAGTCGTGCAGCAGCCGGGTAAGTTCTTGCGGACTCAGGCGTGCAGCTAACGCCGTGAAACCCACAATGTCGATAAAACCCATTGAGCGTTTTAGGGGGAAATGGCCGTCACGACGCTGAGGCCCTTCAGCACTTATCTCACTGTTGGTGCGTTGAATTAGCGCCGCAAAATGGCGCCTCCAGGTGTACAGTAGCTGATCTTGCAGGGTTTCAGCCAGTTCATTGGCTTTTTCAATGGCCAATGCCCGAGCTTGCATGTCACTAATGTTTTTCTCAGCCGCAATCTGAGCTACCATCGCCTCAAACTGCCATAGCACCAGGCGGTCCATGGTGTATGACTGGGCACGCAGCATGTTTTTTACCGCAGCCCGCTTCATGCCATGCTCGTCCATCAGAGACTTGACACCGCGCGCAGCCTCAATATCGACGTCAGTAATCACGCAGGCGTCGTCGTCGATATTTACAAAACCCAAGGCGCGCCAGTAACGACGGGCCTGCCCTATATCAACATTTAGCTCTTGCGCGGCTTGGCGCAGGGTTTTTACGGGCTGTGCGCCGAGCATCTGTACCGCTGGCGGATCGAGCGGCAATTGTGCATCGGTATCAATCACACAGGCAATGGTATCTCAGATCACATTTAGGACGCAAAGCGGGTTTTTAAAACGTCTCCGGCCTGCACTTCTACCTCTCCAGTAGGGGTGGAAATGACCAGTTGTGGGCGAATATCTATGGCGGTGCCAACGACGGCGTCGGCACCCTCCCCTACCTGCACCTGCTGACCTAAGGTCAGACAACCGTCGCAAATTCGCCTGTGTAGCACCGGCGGCAGGGAAGTAACCTTGGCTGGGCCCTCGCCGCTTACCCCCAGCTCACGTAGCGCAAAATCAATGGTGGTACCTAGTTCTAGCACTAACGCCGGAATTTTAACGTTAGCCCCCGCCAGCGCCAGCGAACCGGCCCAATCAACCGGCAGTTGCTCGCGGCTTTGGGCCACATTGATGCCTACACCGGCAATTACCGCATACTTACCCTTAGGGTTGGCCACTAGCTCGCATAGCACCCCGCAAACTTTGCGGGCTTGGCCCCAGCCGGGCACCTGCTCTAGCTCAATACCTGAGCCTTCACGGGGCTGAATTAGCACGTCATTGGGCCATTTGGTGCCCACCTGCCACAGATTTGTATCTAGGTGGCGGGCTAGTAGTTTTGCTACCGCATCACCAATAACTAGCGGCAGCCAACCCAGTAGCTGCTCGTTTAGGCCGGGATAAAGCACGGTTGATACCAGTAGGGCGCCCCGCTCGGGGGTCACCCAACTGCGCCCGCCGCGTCCGCGTCCAGCAGTTTGGCTAATAGCTCGCAGCGCCGATAGGTGGGGCCAGCGGCTGGGGGCATCTGACCGCAGTAGCCCGCCTGGGGTGGTTAGTTGTGAGTAAAGATAGGTTTGGGTGGAATCAATTTTTTCCACGACGGTTAAACGGCTAAATCCCATGCGTCAAGCTTCCCACATCTGCGTCTTTGCGCGTTAACTAGGGATAATCTAGGCCCATGATTGTGCTTGCTTCTAAATCTTCAGGTCGTTTAGCTACCCTACGAGCTGCCGGCATTGAGCCGCAGGTGACTGTGTCTGAGGTGGATGAGCGCGCCGTTGAGCAGCAGGTGCGTAGCACCCAGCCTGATTGTGGGCCGCAGGTGGTGGTGCAGGCTTTGGCTTTAGCTAAGGCGCAGGCGGTGGCGCACCAGCTTGGCCGCAGCGGGCAGGTTGCTGGCTGGCGTTATGTGGTGGGCTGCGATTCTATGCTGTTTATTGACGGCCAGTTGGTGGGTAAGCCTGCTAGTGTCGACGACGCCGTCGAGCGCTGGCGTTCTATGCGTGGCCGTAGTGCCACGCTGTTTACTGGCCACGCGGTTATTGCGTTAAGCCCCACCAAGGGCTACAGCCCTGATAGCCCCCAGGCGCAGGGGGTCTCGCGGGCGGTAATTAATTTTGCCGAGGTGAGCGATAAGGAAATAGCGGCTTATGTGGCCAGCGGTGAGCCCATGTACTGTGCGGGCGCCTTCACAATTGATGGCCTGGGTGGGGCTTTTATCGAATCTATTGAAGGCGACCCGCACGGAGTAGTGGGTCTGTCACTGCCCTTGCTGCGTAGGCTATTGGCGCAGCTGGGCGTGACCTGGACTGACCTGTGGCAGAGCTAAGGGCTAGAGACCGCAGATAAGTCCTTGACGTATGCGCCAGATCTTATCTTTGTAGATGAGATAGCGTTCGTACGTTGGAACCGTTGACGAGGGATCTGGCGTAAATGGATGGCAAGCACTAGGCGTGGAGCCGTCTACAGCGAATGCCTCTAGTAGGTATTTACGCTGCTGAGATATACCTGACAAGAAACTTATGCCGTTAGGGCCAGCACCACGTTCACAAATCCAGAAATTTCCCTTGACTGTGGCTATGTCACTGACCTTGAACTCGGGTGCTTTATCAGCGTGCTCATTACACCATTTAGCCTTAGCTTCATGGTCTTCACGAGTGTCCCGATAGTACGGGTCTTGGTCACCCAGAGAGGGGTTAGCTGTTCGGGGAGCGGAAGAGCTAATATCACTGGATTTATTACCTGCTTGGGCATTCTCTTTAGTGCTTGAACCGCACCCAGAGGTAATCACTAAATGGAATAATTAGCCAACTTGAGTTGAGCTATTCCATGCCCTGACACCCGACAATTGAGTAAATGCCCACAGGCACTGATATTGCATTTCTCCAGTTACTACGCCATATGCGGTAACTCCGCCTCGCCCGTCAGAGTAATACACCATTCCACCAGAGTCGCCAGGTTTGGTGCCATTTCCGCAATCTGCTTTACCATCAAGATTTTGGTCGCTTTTAACCAGCGTAAGGTGACCAATTTGTACGTCAGTCACGAGCATCTTTTTGTTAGTAGCAACCACATAAAAACGGCACTTTTGTCCAGTAGTAGACCCAGAGGTACACAACGCCGCGCCAATTGGTAAAGTACTGAAGTTACCTCCAGTTATGTTCAAATAACTCGCGTCGCCAGATACTGCACCAGAAAATACTTTCAGTGCGTAATGAGATCCTGTTAGCAGCTGCCAGTCTCCATAAGCATGAGCTGTGGCAGACCAGGTGGTAGTGAAAGTGGAACCTACGAACTTTTGCCCAGTACCGTTGTTCCATGTCCCTTTTCCACAATGCCCTGCAGTAAGAGTGTGAAATTTACCTGCTACAGAAATAGGTACCCCTGTAGAGCAGCGCGTTCCAGAGTTGGTAATAGCTCCACCCGCAAAATACATGGGGTAGTCATTTTGTCGGCCAATATCGGGCTGAATCCTTTCACCGGCATTGAAGGTCAACTTCACACCTAGCTCAGCACCATCTACAGGCATAGGAGCACGCTCGGCTAAATAGCTTGGCTCAACATCTACTGTCACACTGTTGGTTTCCGCAGATAGACCTACACCTAGAACTGGGTTACCCCACAGATTATTCTCAGTGACGTAGTCACTGACCCTTTGGGCATCAGCTTCAGTCACAGTGGTGGTCTTAACCCTGATGTGCTGGGGGTACTTTGAAGCCAAAGCCGATAGCTGCGTCATACCTGGACCAGCAACGTCACGCACATATACCTCTAGCACCTGCCTGTCAGAGGTTAGTGAGCTATCGATAATGTTATCGGAATGGTGTTCCCGCAATGGCGTGAAGTCCGCCAGAATTTTGTACATGACCTCTGGTTGTTCACCACGCCACACGCGATTTCCAGTTTGGTCGGTTTCTACCACACCAACATCCGCATTGGCAAAGTCTGGATTTTCGATCGGAGCCAGGGCAGCTGCACCTACGCCACTGATAGACAGCAACGTTAAGGTTGCAACTAGGGAAATGATAGCTTTCCGCATGATTCGAGCTTTCAAGTAAAGGAATGGATATGGGGATCAGTCTCTAAAGAGCACTGCATGGTTGGGAGCAGCTGCCTAGTCACATCGGCTGGGTAGCCAGGTTTGATCTCTCTTTAATTGTGTCTCCGCTACCAGTAGCATGCAGCAAAAAACGGCTAGAAGAACAAACGTTCTTCTAGCCGTTTAGCTAAGTGCACGCATTGGCAGTTGCCAGGTTTTAAACCTGACAAAGCCTTGCGTTAGTGGGCTAGTCCTGGTTCTGTGGCGGCAGGGCGGCGATCATCGGGTCGTCATAGTCCTGCACCCCGGCAGCGCGGGCACCGCCGGGAGAGCCTAGGCCCTTTAGCTCAAAGAAGTCGATGTTAGCGCGGGTGTAGTCGGCCCACTCTTCAGGCACATCGTCTTCATAGAAAATAGCTTCAGTCGGACACACCGGCTCACAGGCACCGCAGTCAACGCACTCTTCAGCATTGATGTAAAGCGTGCGGGCGCCCTCATAAATGCAGTCCACGGGGCATTCGTCAACGCAGGCGCGGTCTTTGATATCCACGCAAGGTTGGGCGATGACGTATGTCATCTCTTCCTCATTTCCTTAACAGTTGTGTTACTTGTTGCGTCGCTGAGTACGGAAGCGCTCTTGGCCATTAAGAATCACCTTACGGATACGCACTGCCTCCGGGGTGACCTCTACGCATTCATCATCTGCAGCAAACTCTAGAGCTTCTTCCAAAGTTAGCTTACGCGGCGGGGTCAAGTTCTCGAAAGTCTCGGCGGTAGAAGAACGCATGTTGGTCTGCTGCTTTTCGCGCACCACATTAACTTCCATATCTTCGTTGCGGGGGTTCTCCCCCACTACCTGACCCTCATAGGTTTCCTGAGTGGGCTCAACAAAGAAAGTTCCGCGATCTTGCAGGCGAATCAGGGCATAGGCGGTAACCGCACCGGCGCGGTCAGAGATCAGCGAGCCGGTAGTGCGAGTCTCAATCACGCCATGCCAAGGCTCGTAGCCTTCAGCAATAGAGGAGGCAATACCGGTGCCGCGAGTGTCGGTGAGGAACTTAGAACGGAAGCCAATTAGGCCACGCGCGGGTACCAAAAATTCCATACGCACCCAACCGGCACCGTGGTTAGACATGGTTTCCATGCGTCCCTTACGGGCAGCCATCAACTGGGTGACTACACCTAGGTGCTCTTCGGGAACATCAATGGTCATGCGTTCCATAGGCTCATAGGTCTTACCCTCCACCTGGCGGGTAACTACCTGGGGCTTACCCACGGTTAGTTCAAAGCCTTCGCGGCGCATCTGCTCCACCAAAATGGCTAGCGCCAGCTCACCACGACCCTGTACCTCCCAGGCATCAGGACGCGAGGTGGGTAGTACGCGAATAGAAACGTTACCGATCAGCTCTTTATCCAGGCGGTCTTTAACCTGACGGGCGGTGACCTTCGCACCCTTAACGCGCCCGGCCATAGGTGAGGTGTTAATACCAACGGTCATGGAGATGGCCGGGTCGTCAACCTTAATCAGCGGCAGCGGGCGGGGATCTTCCAGATCAACCAGGGATTCACCAATTGTGATGTCTTCAATACCGGCCACGGCCACAATGTCACCGGCGTGAGCTTCCTCAGCAGGCTTACGCTCTAGGCCTTCAGTAATCAGCAGCTCAGAAATACGAGCCTGCTTAATGTCACCCTCGTGGCGGGCCCAACCCACGCTCTGACCCTTACGTAGGGTGCCGTTGTGGATACGCAGCAGGGCCAGGCGGCCCAGGAAGGGTGAGGCGTCCAGGTTGGTTACGTGGGCCTGCAGCGGGGCGTCCTCATCGTAGCTGGGGCCGGGAATACGCTCAATGATGGTCCTAAACAGCGGCTCTAGGTTGTCGTTAGCCGGCAGCTGGCCGTCAGCGGGCTGCACGGTGTCAGCGCGGCGGGCCTTAGCGGAGGCGTAGATAACCGGCACGTCAAGCACGGCGTCGATGTCAATATCGGGGTTTTCCTCGGCCAAGTCACTGGCTAGTGACAGCAGCAGGTCGGTGCTTTCCTCCACAACCTCGTCTAGACGCGAGTCGGGGCGGTCTACTTTGTTAACCACCAAAATTACCGGCAGGTTGGCTGCTAGCGCCTTACGTAGCACGAAGCGGGTCTGGGGCAGGGGGCCTTCAGAGGCATCCACCAGCAGCACGACGCCGTCGACCATAGACAGACCACGCTCGACCTCACCACCAAAGTCGGCGTGACCAGGGGTGTCAATCACGTTAATGGTGATGCCATCGGCCAAGCCAGCTTCCTTAGCGGCCGGACCACGGTAGTGCACGGCAGTGTTTTTAGCCAGAATGGTGATGCCTTTTTCGCGCTCAAGCTCACCTGAGTCCATTACGCGCTCACCGGTGGATTCTTCTGTAGCCCGCGCCCCGAAGGCACCGGCCTCCCACAACATGCCGTCAACCAGAGTGGTTTTACCGTGGTCAACGTGGGCTACGATTGCGACATTACGCAGATCCTGGCGTACCGTCATGTAAGGCTTCTTCTTTCTAGATACTTCTATATCCTCACTAGCCTAACCGCCCGGACCGCCGGCTTACCGTAATGCAGCAGACATCACTTTTGTGCCACCGGCCACCTACCCCTTATTGCTTTACCTTATTCCCCCGACGGCGCCGGCTATTGGCAGCCCTGACCTCGGCTATCAGCACTCCCCTGCGCCGGCTGCCACCGCTGCCCCTAGCCGCCACTGATCATTAACCGGCTATAGCGCGATAGCAATCACTAGGGCCAGTGCAGCCACCAGGGTGCCAACGATGGCGCCTTTACGCCACTGGTGGCTATAGGGAGGTTTGGGCGGATTGGTTTTTAACCCCGAATGCTTTTTTTCTTCATGCAGCTGAGTTTGGTAGGCGCGCAGCAGCTCAATGGCGCCGGCGGCGTCGAGGCCGGCGTACTGCGTGGTGCTGCCAGGTTCTACTAGGCGGGGGTCGACGCCGTGGTGAATGATGCGTTTGGCTTCTTTGGCACGGTTTTCGGCGATTTGGCGGGCCCCGGCGGCGATTCCACCTACACGCGGGGCGGCGCTGACCTGCACGCTTGAGTTATCGCTCAGGATTAGTTCCACTCCCCAGCGCCCACTTAGGCGGGTGATTTGGCGCCAGTCGATTAGGTGGGTGCGCCAGGCGTTTCTAACTACGACGGCGTCCTGGTTAAGTTCCAGCTCCGGCAGCCCCCACATCATGGTGATAGCCCAACCTAAAGCTCCCATCCAGCCAGCTGCCGCTAGCGCTGAAACGGTGGTGTCGCGCCAGGCCACGGCCCCAACGATTACGGCCACCGCGATCCAGGCGGCGATAGTGGCTAGACGGGCTCGACGCGAGCGAATAATGACCCTAGGCATAGCTACATTCTTGCACGTTCAAGCTACCTTGCCGGCGCTAGGCGCTAACCCACTTGGGGCCATGAAGCCTTTAGGTGGGGTTCTAAATTTGCTTGACGATAAACGGAATCGGGGCTTAGCACCTCCCCAACAAAAGGTGCCAAGCCCCGACGTTTTAATTATCTGTATCAGGCGGTGAACCCGATGTTCTCAGCACGGTAGCTAGCCAGGCCTACTGCACCGAAGTTAGCCAGCTTCTTAGGCACAGCGGTCAGCTGCATGCGCTCGTAGATCGGGAAGTTCAAGACGTTCTCCCAGATGATCTCGTCAGCCTGGTTGGTCATGGCAACACGCTTCTTGTGGTCGGCCTCAACGGCGATCTTGTCGATCAGCTCGTTGAGCTCCTTGATGCTCTGACCAGTGAAGTTGGAGTTACCCTTACCGTAGATCTGACCGATATTCATCATCGGGTAGGGGGTGCCCTGCCAGGTAAAGGAGGTGATCTCGAAGTTCTTCTTGTTGATGTAGTCCTTGAAGTACTTGGCGGACTCGACGTCCTCCATGACAACCTCCATACCGATCTTCTTCAGCTGGCTCTGCAGCAGCTCAGACTCGGTCTTGGTGGTAGGTACGGCGGTGGGACGGGTGTACTTGATGCTAAGCTTCTTGCCGTCCTTGACGCGGATAGCACCAGGGCTGGGCTCCTTCCAACCAGCGCCATCGAGCAGCTTCTTGGCAGCCTCGACGTCGTGAGACCACTTGGTGGAGTTGTCTACGTAGCCTTCCTGGCTGGGCATGAAGAAGTGGTTACCAAGCAGCACCTTGTTGGCGTCAACCGGCATACCGGCCAGCGAGGACTTGGTGATGGCAGCCCGGTCAGTGGCACGCATCAGGGCCTGACGTACGGCCTTGTCAGCCAGCACACCAGAGGAGGCGTTCAGGGTGAAGTGACGCCACTGCAGACCAAAGTTCTGACGTACTTCAGCGTCGGTACGCTGCTGGGCCTGCTTGTAGGTGTTGGCACTGATGATGTAGTCCAGGACGTCGATCTCCTTGTTAGCGAAGGAGGTCGCCTCAGCAGCACTGTCCAGTACGCGGAAGGTCACCTTGTCCAGTAGCGGCTTGTCGCCCCACCACTTCTCGTTAGGAACCAGGGTGACTAGCTGCTGAGCATTGTTGTAGGACTCAATCTTGAAGGGGCCGGCGTACCAGTCGTTGTTGTAGGTCTTGGCCATGCCGTTGTTGAAGACCTCGGCGCTGGCCACCTGCTCCTTGGGCAGGGTGCCGGAGATGATGGAGGTCCAGTCCGGGAAGGATGACTTGAAGTGGAACTTCACCGTGGTGTCGTCAACCTTCTCTACCTTTTCGATCTGGTCGTAGCCGTCGGTAGAGGCCCACATGTAGCTCGGGTCCTGGGTAGCCTTGATAGTGGCAATGAAGTCGTCGGGGCTGATCTGACGCCCGCTGTTCCACTTGGCCTTGGGGTTGAGCACCATGGTCACAGTGGTCTTGCCGTCCTTGGTTACGTCCTCAACCTTGGTGACGAAGTTGGGGTTGGGCTTGGCCTCACCCTTGTCGTCATAGTCAAAGAAGCCAGGAGAAACAAAGTTGTAAATGTTCCTCAGGTCTACACCGTTACCGTCAACGGTAGAGTTGTTCCAGTTGGCAACGGGAGAGGTCATGCTGAAACGCAGGGTACCCCCCTGCTTTAGGCTGCCACGCTCAACCTTGTTAACTGCCTTGGCAGCAGTGGCGCCAGATTCGCTTGATCCCGAACATGCGGCCAGAGTAGCGAGCATTGCAGCAGATGCAGTGCCTGCTAAAAACATCCTCCGGTTAATCATCATTTGAACTTCTCCTTGTTGGGTTCCGGCGAGCCCCTAGTAGCGAACGTATGAGTCGTTCACTGTGGGCTCACACAGATATGGAAACATATGCACGGGAATTCATACAAGCATTTTCCAAATACTGATACATATTCGATATCTTGAATATTTTGATAGTTTCGTGCATGTTTCAGATTGATTTCTAGAAGTTACACTCAAGCAATTGCTGCGAAGTTTACTAGCTCAAAAGACTTCCGAGAGCGGCCTCACAACAAAGCAAAATGCCCGCTGCATGATTACTCATGCAGCGGGCATTTAAAGGTACTTAAGCCCTATCAGTCGATGAAACCTACGTCTTCACCGCGCACAGTGGCCAGACCGAAAGCACCGTAGTTGGCTAGCTTCTTGGGCACACCGCACAGGTCGGGACGCTGGTAGAGCGGGTAGTTCATGACGTTTTCCCAGATCAGAGCGTCAACCTTGTTGGTCATCTCAACACGCTTGGCGTTGTCAGTCTCAACCGCGATCTTCTTGATAGCCTCGTCGATGGCATCGACGCTGTAACCAGCGAAGTTGGACTGTGAGTCCTTACCGTAGACCTGACCGATGTTGTTCATCGGGTACTGGGTCAGCTGCCAAGCGAAACCGGTAACCTCGAAATTCTTCTGAGAGATGGTCTTGAAGTAGCTAGCAGACTCAACTTCCTTCATCTGCAGATCGATACCGATCTTCTTTAGCTGGTTCTGCAGTAGCTCAGACTCGTTCTTGGTGGTAACCACGCCGGTAGGACGGGTGTAGTAGATGGTCAGCTTCTTGCCGTTCTTTTCACGGATGGCACCAGCGCTGGGCTCCTTCCAGCCAGCCTCGTCAAGTAGCTTCTTAGCCTTCTCAACGTTGTAGGCCCACTGAGCACCATTGTCCTTGTACTCGTTCTTCTGGGTGGGCATGAAGAAGTGGTTACCCAGCAGGAAGTCCTTAGGCTTGACCGGCAGGCCGGCTAGCAGAGCGCTAGCGATTTCCTGACGGTTGGTGCCCAGCAGGAAGGCCTGACGTACAGCCTTGTCACTGAGGATGCCGTGACTACCGTTAATGGTGACGTGGCGGTACTGCAGACCGAAGTTCTGACGCACCTCGGCGTCAGTACGAGTCTGGGCCTGCTTGAAGGTGTCGGCGGTAACGATGTTACGCAGTACGTCTACTTCCTTGTTAGCAAAGGCGCCAGCGGTAGCAGCACTGTCTAGGTAGCGGAAGGTGATCTTATCGAGCTTACCCTTGTCACCCCACCACTTTTCGTTACGCTCTAGGGTAACCAGCTGCTGAGCATCGTCGTAAGACTTGATCTTGTAGGGGCCGCGAACCATTCGTTCTTGTACTTGGTAGCGTCCTTAACGCCATCGTTGAAGGCGGCAGGAGTGGCTACCTGAGCCTGCGGCATCACGGTGATAACAGCAGACCAGTCGGGGTAGGTGGACTTCCAAGTGATGGAGAACTTGGTGTCACTTTCCTTATCGAACTTCTCGATGTCGACTAGACCATCGGTGGAGGCCCACAGGTAGTCTTTGTTGGTGGCGCTCTGCATCGTCAGCCACGATCTTCTTGCCGTCACCCCAGACGGCCTTGTCGTTCAGCTCGATGGAAACAACGGTCTTACCGTTCTTAACCTCGCCCTTGATGGACTTGAAGAACTCCGGACGCGGGGTAGGCTTACCAGCAGAGTCGTACAGGAACAGGGAAGGTGAGATGAAGCCCAGGATCTGACTCATCGCGGCGGTGTTACCTTCAACGGTGGCGTTGTTCCAGTTGGCGATCGGGTCGCTCAGAGCAAACTTAAGCTCGCCGCCGTCCTTCACCTTGTCACGCGCAACGACGTTAACAGCCTGCTTTAGGTTTTCACTGCCGCCGTCGGAGTTAGAAGATGAAGCGCAAGCCGCTAGGGCTGCCAGAACCGCAGTAGAGGCCGAACCGGCCAAGAACATACGACGGTTGATCATCATTTGATGACTCCAATTCTCATTAGATTTAGGGACGCACGTTAGCCAAATAATGAGACAAACATGCAACGCTGAAAAGTAAATCGCATATAGGGCGCTGTACGCAAACTATTGACCGCTATACGGACAAAATTGCCACCAAACTGTAATCGGTTTGGTGGCAATTTCGTTTAGTGACGAAGCCGTTTAGCCCTAGAACACGCTGGTGCGCTCTGGGTAGTGGCAGGCGGCCTCGTGGTCATCACCCATGTGCTTGAAGTCAGGCAGCTTGTCGATGCACTGCTTCTGCTTAGCCCCGTTAAGAGTGAGGAACTTGGGGCAGCGGGTGCGGAAACGGCAGCCCGAAGGCGGGTTGGCCGGGCTAGGCAGGTCACCTTGCAAAATGATGCGGCTACGGGTGCGCTCCTTGGCCGGGTCCGGAATCGGAATGGCGCTTAGCAGAGCCTGGGTGTAGGGGTGAGCCGGAGCTTCGAAAATCTCATCGATGTCACCGATCTCAACGATCTTACCCAGGTACATGACGGCCACACGGTCACCAATGTGACGCACCACGGACAGGTCGTGAGCCACAAACAGGTAGCTCAGCGACAAGGTTGCGCGCAGCTCATCAAGCAGGTTAATCACACCAGCCTGAATGGATACATCCAGGGCGGAAACAGGCTCATCCAGTACCAGCAGGCTGGGTTCTAGCGCTAGCGCGCGGGCAATACCGATACGCTGACGCTGACCACCGGAGAAGTTACGGGCGTAACGGTTGGCGTGGCTAGGCTCCAGGCCCACCAGGGTCATCAGCTCAGTAATGCGCTTATCAATGTGTTCCTTGCTGTAACCATTGTGGCGCATAGGCTCAGCGATCAGGTCGTACACCGGCAGACGCGGGTCCAGCGAGGCCATCGGGTCCTGGAACACGATCTGTAGGTCGCGGCGAACTTCCTTACGGGCGCGGCGGTTTAGCTCAGCGGTGTCGCGGCCAAGTACCACGATCTTGCCCTGCTCGGGCTTGAGCAGGTTCAGCACCTGCATCAAGGTGGTGGTCTTACCACAACCGGACTCACCCACCAGGGCCAGAGTCTCACCACGACGCACGTCGAAGGAGATACCGTCCACAGCGTGCACCGTACCCACGCGACGCTTGAACACGGCGCCCTTGGTTAGCGGGAAGGTCTTAACCAGGTCGTTAACCCGCAGAACCTCGGGACGATCAGCGTGGGGCAGGTTCAAGGTGTCCGGAGTCTTCAGCTCAGGAGCCGGGTAGATGTCCAGGTAGGTCAGTGATTCCTTGGCGATCTTGTCGGCGTGGTAGCAAGCAGACAGGTGCACTTCACCCGACTTGCCCGGCTCACCATGGCACTTGTCGGTTACCAGCGGGCAACGCGGAGCGAAGGGGCAGCCCTTAGGCAGGTTTAGCAGCGAGGGCGGGTTACCCTCCAGGGTTGCCAAAGCGGCATCCTTCTTAGCGTCCAGACGCGGCAGAGAGCCTAGCAAACCAATGGTGTAGGGCATGCGCGAGTTGTAGAAGATCTCGTCAACATCACCGGTTTCCACGATGCGTCCGGCGTACAT
>ERZ772770.220-NODE-220-length-12980-cov-3.92882_pt1 | contig 12980 bp, 4 predicted proteins | sample MGYA00511361_ERZ772770 | MGnify/ENA primary metagenome ERZ772770 (study PRJEB29015, sample SAMEA2738026) | human oral metagenome | biome: human oral; feature: human-associated habitat; material: saliva | place: China | collected 2251 ... | reverse complement strand
CGTCACGCAGGCGACCGGTGTCTTCGCGATCGTTATGGCCCTGGCTAAGGTGGGCCTCGACTCCACCGCGATCTACCTCATGCCCCGACTGTCCTTGGATGCGCCCGAGGAGATCCGCGCGACCCTGTCCTTCATGGCCTCCATGACGGTGGGCGTCTCCACCGTCTGCGTCCTTATTCTCGAGGCCTTGGCTCCGTCGATCTGGAACGCGCAGGTAGCCGCATCGACCCGTGCGGTGCTCTGGTTCGTGCCCATCGGCGCCCTCACTCTGGTTGCCTCCGCTGCGCTGCGGGCGCTGGGAAACATGCGCGAGTACGTCCTCATCCAGAACCTGCTGCTGCCCGGCCTGCGCCCGCTCCTCGTCGCGCTCGCGGCAGCGTTGACCGGGTCGCTGGCTTTCGTATCAGTGGCCTGGGCGCTGCCCTTCGTCGTGGTCCTCGTGGCCGCATGGTGGCTGCTGCTGCGGCACATGCCCTCGGCGGCCGACTCCGTGGGTCGCTGGCCGAGTGCCAAGCGCCGCCGTCAGGTCGTCTCCTTCGCATTGCCTCGCACCCTGACCGCCGGTCTTGAGCAGGCATTGCAGTGGCTGGATGTCCTGCTCGTTGGCCTCCTCGCGGGTGACGCGGCCTCGGGTATCTACGGTGGCGCAATCCGCTTCATTCAGGCTGGCATGGTCGTCGATACCGCCCTGCGCGTCGTCGTCTCACCGCAGTTCTCCAAGCTCCTGCATCAGGGCAAGACGAAGGAGTTGCGTGAGCTGTACAGCACGGCCTCGATCTGGCTCGTGCTCTTCGCCGCTCCCATCTACGCGCTCATGGCGATCTACGCGCCGGCCCTCATGCGGATTCTTGGCGATGGATTCGCGCCGGGTGCCAACGTCCTCGTGGTACTGTGCGTCGGCTCCATCGTTACTTTCATGGCCGGTAATATTCACTCTCTGCTCATCATGAGTGGCCGCTCCGGGTGGGCTGCTGTCAATAAGATCGTGGTCCTTACCCTCAATGTTGTGGGTAACGTCATCTTCATTCCTCGTGGAGGAATGGTTGCAGCGGCGATCGTGTGGGCGCTGTGCATGGTGCTTGACGCGGCCATGGCGGCCGTTCAGGTCTCGCGTTTTATCGGTGTGACACCGAAATTTTCCGAGGTGGTCAAGCCAATCGCGGTTGTCGGCGTGTCCGCCGCGATTCCCGGCGGGTGTATAGCGTGGTGGCTGGGGCGCGATTCTTTCGTTGCAACCGTTGCTGGGTCACTCCTGTCGATCCTCGTTTTTACTTGTGTTTGCTGGGCGTTCAGGGAGCGTCTACACCTGGCGGGACTTGGGTCCCTCGCGAAGGCTCGGAAGGGGTAGTCATGGGGCGCGTGAGGCGGGTGTGAAAGCCTGCGTGACCAAACGGTTGATGGAGGGGGGATTGTTGTGTAATTATTTGTGTAACAAGTTTCCTTCCCATCGAAAGGTCGTGTCATGGCTACCGCGATTTCGCGCCTTACAATCCTTGCAACTGCGCCGATTGTTGCTTGTGCGACGCTCGCCCTTGCGCCGATGGCGCATGCTGCTGATGCTGGTCAAGCGATCTCTACGTCCGGTCAGTCAGTCGTTCACGATGGTCTGAGCGCTGCGACCGCCGCGGCCTCGTGCTGGGACATTAAGCAGCGCAATCCCAGCGCTTCCGACGGAGCGTACTGGCTACAGACCCCCGCCATGGATCACCCTGCACAGTTCTTCTGTGACCAGACGACAGACGGTGGCGGATGGGTCATGATTGGCCGCGGCCGTGATGGCTGGGAGGCCTGGAGTGGCGGCAAGGGAGATCCCGCGAAGCTGACCACCCGCGGGCGTGACGCGAGCGCTTTCGACGTCGTTCAGCTCTCCAATGACACCGTGAATCAGCTGCTCAATAACGTGCCGGTTAAGGATCAGGCCGACGGCATGCGCGTCATGCGTTCGTCGAGCCCCTCCGGACATTCCTACCAGTCGTTGGATATCCGCTTCCAGAAGATGACCGACTTCGTGTGGCCTTTCAAGATGGCACATCCCCTCAGTATCTCGATGGACAAGCGCGGCCCAATCAACGACATCATGTGGAGCACCTCCGGCTACGATCAGGGCTGGAACGCCCTGCAGACCTACCCCTCGGCCCGTACCGGCTGGCAGATCGGCTGGGGCTATGGCCCCGCGGCCGCCAGCTGGGGCGGTGACGTCACCTCCCCTGGCTCCTTTTTGCGCAAGTCTGGTCAGACAGTGTTCCCCTACGCGGAGGCCTACATGCGTCCGCGCCTGAGTTCCGAGGACGCGTCGTTCTCCCGCATCTCCGATGAGGGGCTTCCGGCCAGCACCGTCACTCGCGCCGTCTCGCAGTACGCAGCCAAGACCTCGTGGGGCGTGACCGGAAACATCAATGGCTCCTATGCCGAGGGGAACATCCAGGTTCAGGCCTTCGCTCAGGTGGGCTCCACCATGTACGTCGGAGGTAACTTCACCGGAGTGAAGCAGGGAGAGAAGGGCGCCGAGATCTCCTCGCGCGGCCTCGCCGCCTTCGATGTGGCGACGGGCGACTTCACCGGTCAGACCTTCAACTTCAACGGCCAGGTCAAGACGCTCCTCGCCTTGCCCGACGGCCGACTCCTCGTCGGTGGTGACTTCACGCAGGTCAACGGACAAACTCACGTCGGAACCGCCGTCATCGATCCGTCGACCGGCCAGGTCGACTCGTCGTGGAACCTGCAGGTCTCGAATGCTCTCCGTGGTGGTGCAGTGAGCGTGCGTTCGCTCGCCTACTACGATGGCAACGTCTACATTGGTGGATCCTTCACGCATCTCAGCGGTGGTGGTCGCTCCAAGGTCTACGCCCGAAACGCCGGACGCGTTGACCTCTCCTCGCGCCCCGACCGCTCGTGGAACCCCGAGATTAACGGCTCAGTCCAGGCTGTGGGCGTCTCCGAAGCCAACAGCTCCTTCTACGCCGGCGGCCACTTCACCAAGGCTCACGGCACGGAGCGTGCCTGGTACGCCGCCAAGTTCTCCACTCAGCCCGGGGCCGCCCAGGACACCTCCTTCGTGTTCGAGCCCTCGACAACCACCGCCGGCAAGTACCAGCAGACCATCGCGACGGCCGGCAATCGCGTGTACATCGCCGGCTCCGAGCATTCGCTCTTCGGCTACGACACCGGCTCCAACCAGCGTGTTTCCGGCTCCGTGACCTTCAGTAGGGGCGGCGACCTGCAGGCCAGTACCGTGTCCTCGAAGGGCATCATCTATGCGTCTTGCCACTGCTCCGATGCCTCCTACCAGGACATGTACATGTGGCAGATGGACTTCAGTTGGTCGCGTGCCGACGAGATCAAATGGGTCGGCGCGTGGGACGCAGCCACCGGAGAAAACGTCCACTGGACCCCCTTCGAACTCTCCTCTCGTCGCAAGACCGGAGCGTGGGCGCTGACCACGGACAACTATGGCAACCTGTGGGTTGGCGGCGACTTCACGCTCTCCCACATCGATCAGACGCGCACCCAGTGGAACGGTGGCTTCGCTCGCTTCGATAACCGCGACAACGATGCCCCGAGCACGCCCTCGTACGTGCGGAGCTCCTCCGCGACTGCCTCGACCGTGACTCTTGCCTGGGAAGGCGTCTCTGACGCCGTCTCCTATGAGATTCTGCGCGATGATCGCCCGATCGCCACGACGGACTCCACTAGTGTCGAGGTCCCGCGCGGCGGCGAGAACCGCTTCTTCGTGCGCGCCGTCGACGCAGCGGGCAACCGCTCCGCGACCTCCAGCGTCTACCAGGCCCCCGCCTTCGGTAGCGCAGACAACTCCAGCCCGGTTCTCGTCGACATGGGTGCCTCCTGGCGCTACCGCGACGAGGCAAGCGCCGCCCCTGCCGACTGGGCCCAGGTCTCGTTCGACGACTCCTCCTGGAAGACCGGCGCAGCCCCCCTCGGCTACGGTGATCGCTCCATCGCAACACAGATCGCCTCACAGGGCAGCCGCCCCGTGACGACCTACTACCGCACGAAATTCCAGGTGCCCGACGCGGCCGGCCTCAAGGGGGTCACCGTGAGGTACCAGGCCGATGATGGAGCTGTCGTCTACATCAACGGTGTCGAGGTCCACCGCACCCGAATGGGTAACGGAATCGTCAGCTACTCCACGCGCGCCGACTCTGCCCCCACCTACGCGGCGGCCTCCGCGGCCCCGTCGGAGATCTTCGTTCCCGCCTCGGCCCTCAACACCGGCGATAACGTCATTGCAGTGGAAACGCACGTGAACTACATGCGCACAGCAACGGTGTCCATGCAGGCCTCCGTCTTCCGCGTCGAGGGCACTGCGGACGACAACGGTGGTGCGCGCGGGCCCTCTGCCACGGTCGACGACGCCACTGCGCCCATCGATGCGACCTCGGTCAAGTCGGGTTCGGTGATCTCCACCGGCACCGAATGGAACTACTGGACGTCGACAAGCGCCCCAGCCTCCGACTGGGCCACAACCGGCTCGCTCCAGACTTGGGCCCGTGGATCCGGACCGATCGGCTGGGGAGACTCCGACGCGGCGACAGCCCTCGACATTGCCAAGAAGGATCGTGCCGTCACGTACTACTTTGCCCGTGACATCGACCTGGGCGCAATAACCCCTAACACCGCCCTGACGGTCAAGGTTCGTGCAGATGACGGTGTCGTCCTTCGGGTCAACGGAACGATCGTCGAAACGAAACGCATGTCTGAGGGCAACATTACTCACACGACGTACGCGAATGCGGCCGTGACCGCCTCCAAGGCGGCGTCTGATCTGCTCGAGGTCACCATCCCTGCCAGCCTCTTGACAAGTGGTGTGAACCGAATCGGCGTCGAAGAACACCTCAACTACCGGGGTACCCCTTCGATGACATTCGATCTGAACGCGACGCTTGTCAAATAGGGGAGGAGCTGATCTCCTCCGCACGCCTGCGCGAGCGGCCTGAGTTCGCGAATAGGTTGCTGTATAACCTGTAGGGTGCGTTGATGCAGCTAGCCCCTGCCGTTTCGGCAGGGGCTAGCGCGTATGTGGCAAAAGCCTCCCGGGTTACACTAACCGAGTGGTTGAGCGATGGGGCTTAACGTGACACTATAGAAGTAACCATTTACGCAATACCTGTGAGAGTCTAATGAGATTTATGCGCCGTTGCCTGGCGCTTGGGCTGGCATCATTGACCGGCCTCAGTGTGCTGGCATTCTCCCCGGCTGCCCACGCAGCAATCGATCCGCTCCATGATGGTGCGAGCGCAGCAACCGCCGCTGCCTCGTGCTGGGAAATCAAGCAGAACGACCCGAGCTCTGCGGATGGAACCTACTGGCTGCAAACCCCTACCATGGAGGCGCCCGGCCAGTTCTTCTGCGATCAGACTACCGAAGGTGGCGGATGGGTCCTCATTGGACGAGGCCGCGAAGGATGGGAAACGTGGAGCCAGGGACGGGGCAATCAGGACAAGCTCAAGACCCGCGCGCGTACCCCCGGCGACTTTGATGTCGTGCAGGCTTCCCATCGGACCGTCAACGGGCTCCTCGGCGGTACGTCTGTGTCGGACCTCGAGGATGGCCTGATGGTCCAGCGCGCATGGAACCAACACGGCAGCTCGTACCAGACCGTGCGCATGCGCTTCCCGAAGATGCGCGATTTCATCTGGCCGTTCAAGAGCGCTCACCCCGTGGACGTAAAGTTCAATCGCGATTGGTGGGTTCGCGGAGGCATCGTGTGGTCCGGTTTTGGTACCAACACCGGTTGGGGCTACGTCAACCTCACCGCTTCCGCACAGAACAAGTACACGCTCGGCTGGAGTTACGGTCCCGCCGCCAGTTCCTGGCAGGATACCTCCTCGGCGACTTCGTACTTCCACCGCGTCGGCTCGATCATCGCCCCCTACGCCGAGGCCTACGTGCGCCCGCAGCTGCGCTCCACTGACTCCGGCTTCCGTACGATCGGCGATAGCGGCACAGCCGCTCAGACGCAGAAGGCCTCTGTGTCCGAATTCGCCACGCCTATGTCTTGGGGCGTCACCGGCAACCTCAACGGTTCCGTCAAAGAAGGCAACATCCAAGTCCAAGCCTTCGAGCAGATCGGCTCAACCATGTACGTGGGCGGTAATTTTACCGGCGTGCAAAAGGGCAAGAATGGACAGGAGATTGCCTCGTCTGGCCTCGCCGGCTTCGATGCGACGACGGGGGAGTGGAACGGCCAGAGGTTCTCCTTCAACAACCAGGTTAAGGACCTGGTTGAGCTGCCCAACGGGAAACTCCTCGTAGCCGGCGACTTCACTCAGGTTAACGGGGAAACCCACGTCGGAACCGTCCTGATTGACCCGGGGACCGGACAGATTGACCCCTCGTGGACCCTGCAGGCGCGCACCGGCTCCAACGGCGGTCGTGTCTCGGTCAAGTCCATCAAGATCATCGGCGAGCACATCTACCTCGGCGGCAACTTCACGCACTTCCAGGGCAATGGGTCATCCTGGGTGTACGCGCGTAATGGTGCACGCCTCGACATTAACGGCAAGCCCGACCGCACGTGGAACCCCGAGTTTAACGGCACTGTCATCGATGTCGATGTCGACGAGAACGAGTCCTACTACTACGCGGCCGGTTACTTCACGCGCTCGCGCAACCGAGTCGTCGAAAACGCAGGCCGACTGTCCACCGCTGCCGGAGCCGAACTCGACCAGTCCTGGACATTCCGTCACTCCTACCTGATCGGCAAGTATCAGCAGACCGTCACCGCTGCTCATGGGCGTGTCTACTTCGGCGGCTCGCAGCACTCGCTCTTCGGATACAACTCCGACACGATGACACGCACCTCGGGCTCGATCGTCATGTACAACGGTGGTGACCTTCAGGCCAGCACTCGTTCCGCGTCGGGTGTTGTCTACGCTTCGTGCCACTGTTCCGACTACACGTTCCAGGACGCCTATCAGTATCTGACGCTCGGCACCTCCTGGACTCGCGCCGACGAAATCCAGTGGGTCGGCGGTTGGGACGAGGCCACGGGGCGTCAGCTCGGATGGACCCCCTACCGACTGTCCTCCCAGCGCTCGTCCGGAGGATGGGCACTCGAGATGGCCGACGACGGGGCACTGTGGGCCGGAGGCGACTTCAACTTCTCCTACACGTCGATCACAGCAGGGCAATGGTCCGGTGGCTTCGTGCGGATGGCCCCACGTAACGCCACTGCCCCGGCAGTGCCTGAGAACCTGCGCGCCTCCGACGGCAGCTTCCAGCAGGTGACCCTCGAGTGGTCCTCCGTTCCGGGTGCCGTTTCATACGACATCCTTCGTGACGATCGCCCGATCGCCTCGACGACCTCGAACACTGTCACCGTCCCCCTCGGCGGTAACAATCGGTTCTTCGTGCGAGCTGTTGCCTCTGATGGCCTGCGCGGCGCCTCGACCCCCGCCTACGTGGTCGATGCCAACGGTAAGCCGAGCCGACCCGCGGACGCGGCGCTGCTGGTCGACGAGGGCGACACTTGGGCGTACCACTGGTCGACCGACCCGGTCGCCCAGAACTGGACCCAGACCTCGTTCGATGATTCCTCCTGGAGTCGCGGTGCCACGCCAATCGGCTACGGAGGACCCGGGATCAACACGAAGCTGACCCCGGGCGCCGCTAAGAGCCGCCCCATCGCCACCTACGCGCGCGTCAACTTTACGGTCGCTGATCCAGCGGCTATCAGCGGCGTTGACGTCTCTGTCATCGCCGATGACGGTGCCGTGGTCTACGTCAACGGCACTGAGGTGGGGCGTCAACGCCTTAACCCCGGAGTGCTTGACGCCTCGACCTTCGCGAACGCGGCCGTCGCCACGCGCTCGGCCAACGCGGACCGCCAGAGTGTGTTCGTTCCTGCCTCCTCTCTTGTTGCCGGGACGAATACCCTCGCCGTGGAAACACACCTCAACTATCGATCCAGTTCGTCAATGACGATTAACGGTACGGTGAAGGTGGTCGCCAAGGGCAACGAGCCCGATCCTGAACCGCATCCTGACACTCAGCCGGAGCCGCTGCCCGCGCCCGACATGTCGCTCGTGCCTGACCCGAACAAGCCTCTTGAGGCTCTCGATGTCTCCGGCATGAATCACGGTAACTTCTTGTACCCAGGCCTGTATTGGAGCTACTGGAACTCGCAGGAATCTCCCGACGCCGCGTGGAACTCGACGGCCGACCTGTCCGGGTGGAAGCATGGTGCGAGCCCCCTCGGCTGGGGTGACGCTGATGCTGGAACGCCGTTCAATCTGGCGCCCGCCGACCGGCCCATCACGACCTACTTCGTGCGTGACGTCAACTTCGGAACCATCAGCGCTGACTTCGAACTCGTCCTCAACGTGCGCGTCGACGACGGTGCGATCATCTACATCAACGGAACCGAAATCCAGCGTGTGAACATGCCGGAAGGCCACGTGGATGGAAGCACTCGCGCTTCTTCGAACGTGGGCCTGGCGGCCGCAAAGCAGAACATCGCGCGCATCGTGGTCCCGCGCAAGGTTCTCATCGATGGCGTCAACCGTATTGCTGTCGAAGAGCACGCCAACTACGCGGGAGCCGCATCGTCCTCCTTCGATCTCAAAGCAAGTCTGCTGAGGTGACACCCATGACCGACACGTCAACCCCCACCAGCCATTCCCAGGAGCCTGAAGCCCCCGCCACGGTCGATGCCCTGGCGTTCGACCCCGCCTTCGACGCGATGGCGCAGCGCGTGCTCACCCACGGGCACGCCACCACGTGGCTCAACCACTGGTCCCTCCTGCACGCAGACTTCCGTGCCCTCGCACGCATGCACGCCGTCGGCTTTGACGGAACGCTGCTGCAGCTGCGCCTGCGCGCAGCCGGACACGAGGTCGCCCGCACCTCTGCCGACCTCGTCCTGCCCCACGTCTTCGACCGTCTCGATGATGGCTGCCGCATCACCCTGATCGGTGCCGTGCCCGAGGCCGGGCAGGCCGCCGCCGAGCGCCTGGATCGCTTCGACGTGCAGGTCATCGACGGATACGACGGGCTACGCCGTTTCAAGGCAGACCCTTCCGTGCTTACCGCCTTCGATCCGCGACTCGTCATCGTCGGCCTGGGGGCGGGGCTGCAGGAAGTCGTCGCTTCCGTCGCGCTCGATCTTGTTCCCGAGGCATCCGTGTGTACCGCCGGCGGCTGGATCGACCAGTTTGCACGCGCTGCCGACGACTACTTCCCGGACTGGGTGCACGCCGCCCGGCTTGGTTGGGCTTGGCGCATTGCGCACGAGCCCAAGCGCCTCACTAAGCGCTACACCGTCGAAGCCCTCGACTTCGTCGCCCACGCTCCCGAGCTCATTTCTCGGCTTGAAGCTATGGGCGGCTTCGATGATCTCGGACTGGTTGTTGGTGCCTCGCTTCGCTAAAGGAGGCTAGCGCGTACGCTCATGAGGAGGCCGGACCCTTCGGGGTCCGGCCTCCTTCGTATGCTGTGCGTTCGTGTCCGCGTCTGATTGCTACGTGTTGGGGTCCTTGGAAGACGCGTGGTGCGCCCGCTTGTCGTCTGTGCTGTGCTTTCGGGCAGTGTGTCTGCGTGAAGCGGGGAAGCCCTCGTTGGTCTCTCGGCGGCCTCGACAGTGGCGGTGCTGGTGCCGGCAGTGTGTGGTTGCCAGCGCGTCCTGGATAGGAACGGTGCCTCAGTACAGGCCATGTTCCTATCCGGAACGCTACGAACCATCCGGTTTGTCTTCTCCTACTCAGTTTGCGAGGCGGAGCCCCTGTCGCGTCCTCTCTGGTCGAGGGGCTTGGTGTGCGTATGGATAGGTGACGAGAACGCGGATAGGTTATGCGACTACGGATAGCTTATTGACCTATCCGTACGCCGATAAGCTATCCGCATTGGCGCATCCTATCCGCATCGCCAAGACACGGTCGTACAGGCCGAGGAATGATGATCGCGGCCAATCCGGCTGGGTGATCACCTCGCAGAGACCGCATTCGGCATGTTGGCTGGCGTGAGCTGCGCTGTCACTTCTACCGCCGCGCGACGTTGTCTTCGGTCGTTCGTGGCTTCTGTTCGACCCTACTGGCAGCGTTACCCACAAGTCGCAGTCGAGAAGATTGATGGCATGCAGAGAGAAGAGATGAATATAGGCAACCTCCGCTCACCTGGATGACCCAAATGGGAGATTGCGACTGTACCCTCGCAGGGCCGAGTGTGCTGTTTGCTGCCGGAAGGTGCGCATAATGAGTCTGCGCTTCCGCCTAGGGAACAGCCGGGCACATCGGTCGGTCTGTGCATACAGAGGCTCAAGCGGCAGCCGATCGTGCGCGTGCGAGCATCGATGGGATCAGTCCGCCATCTTCTGGGCTAGCCCGAGGTCCGCTCCGTCTGTCAGCGGGACGTGCGCGGGTTAGGTGGAGCTGTTCGTCCCCTCGTCTCGATAGAGCGTCGACCTGCGGCGACAGGACACGCAAATGTGCGGGTCGTGAGTGTTGTGAGGCGCGCTCAGAGAGAGTCTGAATCCTTCGGCGCGTGGTGCTCAATGGTGCGTCAATGTCGCGCTTCGACGTGATCCAAACGCATGTTGATAGATATAGATAAAGGGTTGTGTGGTGAATGGTGTAGCCCACATAATTTCCCTTAGGTGTCTGACAAATACGCGAAGGGTGAGCGAGGCAATGGCTACCTACATATAGGTGTCAAACTCACACAGTGTGACTGGCGTGTCGGAAGGGTGGAGTGTCGGGCATATGTGAGTTGTTCTTCATTGCTCCGGCATGTTTGTCAGGGTGACCTAAAAAAAGGCTTGGGCGCTTCTCTGGGTACTGCAGCGGGGCTTGCGGTGCGCTCCCGAGAGGGTGTGGTGGCCCCGCTGCGGGGGTGTGTTGGTCTGTGGGTGTGTTCGTGCGCGAGGACAAGCGAAGTGCCGGGGTCGGTCACTGGTTGATGCTGATGATGTTGTGGTCGGACTGCGTGAGAGTGGGGACTCTGGGTGTGGTTGCGGGGCCGGGAGAGAAAAGGTGTGGCCCGAGCCTTTCGGCTCGGGCCACACCCAATCACACACAGAAAAAACGCTTAGTAGGCGCCCTCGAGACGTAGCAGTGCGGGGACCGTCTGGAGCATGATCCACGCGTCGAGCGTCAGGGAGCGGTGCTGGGCGTAGGAGAGGTCCAGGTGGACGGTCTCATCCCAGGAGAGGTTCGAGCGGCCGGAGATCTGCCAGAGGCCCGTAATGCCGGGGCGAACGGCAAACTTTCCCATGACGCGCGACTCGTACTGAGCGACCTCGTTGGGGAGCGGAGGGCGCGGCCCGACGAGCGACATGTCGCCACGTAGCACGTTGAATAGCTGGGGAAGCTCGTCGATGGAGGTCTTGCGCAGGAAGGCCCCGATGCGTGTGACACGCGGATCGTTCGCCATCTTGAACATGATCGAATTTCCGGCAGAGGAGTCTGCTTCGTTGGCTTCCATGAGGGATGCCTTGAGGTCTTCAGCGTCCACTCGCATGGTGCGGAACTTGTACATGGTAAAAGTTGTTCCGTTGAGGCCGACGCGCTCCTGCGTGAAGAAGGCGGGGCCGCCGTCGTTCAGGCGCACCATGAGGGCGACGATGATCCAGAGTGGCGTCAGTAGGATGATGCCGATGAGGGCAGCGAAAAAGTCGCACATGCGCTTAATCGCTTTGTCGGCGGAGGCGGCAAGATCGGACGCGTGCTCGAACGCGAGAGCCGTCGAGGCGGCTCGTGCAGTGGGCTTCGTCAAAGTTGTCATCTGTGCGTCTTCCTTCTACTTCCTCAAACTCAAATGCTGCGTGATGGTTAGAGCGGTGAAAACCGCTCCGAACTGGGATATCTACTGGGTACATATCGACTGCGCAACTCAGTCACCGTTAGGTGTTAACTCTAGTCTATCCACATGGTTAGCTTGGTTGCTAACCAAAGGGTCAAGTACAAGCGAAAAATGGCTGTGATTTCGTGCACGGTGAGAGTTTTCCAGGAGCGCTAGAAACCTCATGTGACCGGCTGGTAGGGTGTTGACACCTTGGCAGAATGCATGGAAAACCACCGAGCGATAGACTGGTAGGCGTGTCGTGACTGGCGAACAGGTGGGCCACCACCGGGGAGCGACGCGTCGGCATCGATAGCCGCCCGCCTGGGCTAGAGGCCACTGCCAACCATCATCGGATGATCAATAGGAGAACCCCATGGATTCCCTCAATGACATGACACTGGCGCAGCTGGATCCTGAGATTCAGGCCGTTCTGGACGCCGAACTCGGTCGTCAGCGTGACACGCTCGAGATGATTGCCTCGGAAAACTTTGTTCCCCGCGCTGTGCTTGAGGCGCAGGGCTCAGTCCTGACGAACAAGTACGCAGAGGGCTACCCGGGTCGTCGTTATTACGGCGGCTGCGAGTTCGTGGATGTCGCAGAGTCCCTCGCCATCGAGCGTGCGAAGCAGGTCTTCGGCGGTGACTACGTCAATGTTCAGCCCCACGCGGGCGCGCAGGCCAATGCCGCCGCCCTGATGGCGATGGCGAATGTTGGTGACACCATCCTCGGCCTGTCCCTAGCCCATGGCGGTCACCTCACTCATGGCATGCGTCTGAACTTCTCGGGTAAGAACTACAAGGCTGTTGCCTACGAGGTTGATCGTGAGACCATGCGCATCGAGCCCGACAAGGTTCGAGAGGCTGCCCTCGCGGAGCGCCCGCGCGTCATCATCGCAGGCTGGTCCGCCTACCCGCGTCACCTTGACTTCCAGGCCTTCCGCGATATCGCGGACGAGGTCGGCGCCGCCCTCTGGGTGGACATGGCGCACTTCGCCGGCCTCGTGGCCGCCGGCCTGCACCCGAACCCCGTCCCGTTCGCCGACGTCGTGACGACGACGGTCCACAAGACCCTGGGCGGGCCTCGTTCCGGCATGATCCTGTCCTCGCGTGGCGAGCAGTGGGGCAAGAAGCTCAACTCCTCCGTGTTCCCCGGCCAGCAGGGCGGCCCCCTCATGCATGCGATCG
>ERZ772770.218-NODE-218-length-13119-cov-3.96946_pt1 | contig 13119 bp, 6 predicted proteins | sample MGYA00511361_ERZ772770 | MGnify/ENA primary metagenome ERZ772770 (study PRJEB29015, sample SAMEA2738026) | human oral metagenome | biome: human oral; feature: human-associated habitat; material: saliva | place: China | collected 2251 ... | reverse complement strand
ATCCAGCAGTTGCGGGTCAGCCCCTGCGGCAGGGCGCGCCGCAGGCGCGCTGGAAGCTGCGCTGGCAGCGCTAGGACCAGCCGGAACGCTGGGCGTGCCCGGAACACTGCCCGGAACACCAGGGGCAGCTGGGGCGCTGGGCGCCACCGGCACATTCATGCCAACGCCTCCCCCGACACCCGGCCCACTTGGGGCCTCAGCAAGCACTGGAATTGCCATATTTGCGCGTTGCAAAGCAGCCCGCGCCGCCTCACGGCCCGAACCCTCCGGGGCGCAGCTCGCGCGCCCCGCGCCATCTTGACCCTGGGCCCCAACCACACCCTGAGAGCCGCCACCAGGCAGGGAGCGCGGCGCCGTCGTCGGCTGGGCCAAACCCACCACCAGCAGGCGGGCCATCAACAACTCAAGCTGCAAACGCGGGCTAGTAGCCCCCACCATGGTGCCCAAAGCAGCAGCACACATATCCGCACAGCGAGACAACTGTCCAGCACCCAAAGCGCGCGCCTGCACCTGCATCCGCTCCAGCTGATCCACCGGCAGCGAACCCAAAGCCGCCTGCGCCTGATCCCCGGCCACAGCCAAAATCAGCAGGTCACGCAGACGCTGCAGCAAATCCTCCACAAACCGGCGCGGATCGTGACCAGAGGAAACCACGCGCTGCACCACCTCAAAGCAGGCGGCGCCGTCGCGGGCAGCAATCGCATCCACGCACTGATCAAGCAAAGAAGTGTCAGTAAACCCCAGCAAACCAATGGCCTGCTCATAATCAACTTTGCCGTCACAGCCACCAATTAGCTGGTCAAGCACCGACAAGGTGTCACGCACCGAACCCCCACCGGCCCGCACCACCAGCGGCAACACCCCGTCGCCCACCTCAACCTTTTCGCTGTGGCAAAGCTGGCGCAAATAGTCCTCCAACACCGGCGGCGGCACCAGGCGGAAAGGATAGTGGTGGGTGCGCGAGCGAATAGTGCCAATCACCTTCTCAGGCTCGGTGGTGGCAAAAATGAACTTCACATGCGGCGGCGGCTCCTCCACCAGCTTCAGCAAAGCGTTAAAGCCCTGGTTAGTGACCATATGGGCTTCGTCGAGAATAAAAATCTTGTAAGTATCCCTAGCCGGTGCAAACGAGGCACGTTCACGCAGCTCACGGGCGTCCTCCACGCTGTTGTGGGAGGCCGCGTCAATCTCCACCACATCCAGCGAGCCACTGCCGCCAGTAGCTAAATCCACGCAGGAGGGACACACCCCGCAAGGAGTATCCGTCGGCCCCTGCTCACAGTTGAGACAACGTGCCAAAATGCGAGCACTGGTGGTTTTACCGCAGCCACGCGGCCCAGAGAACAGGTAGGCGTGGTTAACCCGGTTCGCACGCAGAGCAGCCATCAGCGGCTCGGTCACGTGCTCTTGACCAATCACCTGTTGAAAAGTGTCGGGGCGGTAGCGGCGATACAGAGCAGTGGTCACAGCTGAACTCTAAACGCTTTGCTAATCCCAAGCACGCAGGCTCACGCAAAAGGGCAGCAAAAACCCCTCGCGCACCCGCCAGAGCCCGCTTACCCTTGCTACCTTCCGGTCCTGGGGGAGTTCACGAGATAACGCCACACGAGGGGCACGCACGACTATAGCCCATTAAGGCCCCATAACAAAAGTCAACTTTTTAGCGCGCCCTGCCCCGAGCGGTAACTTTAGCCAGTTAATCTAGGGCCATGACTCCAGCTTTCTTCTCTTTCGGTCGCCATCGTAGGCACAATTCCGACACGTCTGCGGAAGAGAGCTACTTCGCCACAGATTCAAGCGATACCAGCGCACCCACCGAAACTGACGCGTCCCTATCGCCGCACTCGGACGCCTCCCACTCCGCGAGCGCCACCTCCCCCGCTTCAGTTCCCGACGCCGCCTCCGCAGCAGCCGGTTCAGCCAGCTCTGCCGGTTTTTCTGGCTCTGGTAAGCATTCTGGCCTTGAGGTAGACCCCACGGACTTTTCGGACGGCACCGACGCGGACGACGTCGTCGCCCCCTTAAGCCTGGACGAAACCCTAGACATTGCCATCAAATCCTGGCGGGCTGAGCTTAACGCCTTGGGGGAAGTAGCCAGCCTTGACGATGTTAGCTTCCTGGATGCGGCGGTTATTGACTTAACTGACGGTCACCCCACGGGCTTGGCGCAGCTTTACGGCGGCAGTACTACGCGCCTGCGTAACCTGGTGCGTGAAAACGCCTCGCTGAGTGTGGCTCAGCGTTCCTTCAACGCCCTGGCTGCCCGCTCGCACCAGCTGCAACGCCAGTTTGGTCAGGCTGCGGTGCATTTGGCGTTGGGTGTGGCCGAGTTTAGTGAGCAAGTCGGTGACGGCCCGGTGCGCAAAGTTAACGCCCCGATTTTGCTGCGCCCAGTGCGGCTGAGCACTGACACCGCCCAGAGCGCACTGACCTTGGATTCTTCCATCACGGTTAACCCGGTGCTGGTTAAGGCCCTTAAGGCTTATGGCTGCAAGGTGGATGTGGAGACTATCGCTCGCGCCGCCATCAGCCCTGGTGGGTTCGCCCCGCGCGCGGTTTTGACCCGGATTGCTAGTTTGGGGCGCGAGTACCTGCCCGGCTTTGAGTATCACGAGCGCCTGGTTGTGGGTGCTTTTGTGCACCCGGGCCAGAGCCTGCTGGCTGACTTTGAAGCGGTTATTCCACTGCTGCGCACTAACCCGCTGATTGCCGCCGCTTTGGGGGACGATCACGCCCGCGCCGCTTTGCATGTTGATTTGCCGCCCGCCATCCGCGCAGATTTGGACCCTGACTATGAGCGCGGCATTGGGGATCTAGATACTTCTCAGGCCTACGCCATTGAGGCTGTGGGCACGGGCGCCCAGCTGCTTTTGGATGCCCCGCCCGGGGTGGATGTGCCCGCAACTTTGGCTGCTATTTTGGCCGACGCCGCCGCTAGCGGCCGCCATGTGCTGCATGTTCCAGCCTCCGGGGCTGATGGGAGGGCTGTGGCGCAGGTGCTGCGCGATGCTGGCCTGTCTGATTTGGTTTTGGATTTAACTGTCGACGGCGCTTTTAGGCGTCACGCTTCGGCCTCTATCCGTGAGGCTATGGGCGTGAAGGTGCCTGAGGTGGATGTGGAGGCTATCGCCACCACCCGCGCTCACCTGGTGTCTTTGCGTCGTCGGATGCAGCGCTACGCGGATGCGCTACACAAGCGCCGTCACCCCTGGAACGTGTCGGTGTATGAGGCGCTAGATGAGCTGGTGGAGCTCACTAGCGGCGATAACTATGCGTGCACCCGCGCCCGCATCAGCTCTGCGGGCCTAACTAACCTTGACATGCAGGGTTTAAGTAACGCCAACAAGATCCTCGCCCAGGCCTATGACCTGGGGATGCTGGATAAGGATCGGCCTGCTAACCCCTGGTCGCAGGTGCCGCTAAACAGCGCAATTATGGCTGAACGCACTGTCTCTAAGGTGCATGAGCTGGCCACAGAGCTACTGCCGCTGGTGCGTGAGCAGATCAGCTCCGCCATCACCCAAACTGAGCTACACCGCCCCTTGAACCTGAGTCAGTGGCATGAGCAGCTAGCCATGCTTGATGGGGTACGTGAATCCCTAGACGTGTTTGTGCCCGAAGTTTTTGAACGCTCCGCCGCAGACATGGTGATCGCCACCGCCACCAAGCAGTGGCGCCGTGACAAGCACGTAGAAATGAGCGGCTCTGACCGGCGTCGTTTCATTAAGCAAGCCCGCTCCCTGGTGCGCCCGGGCCGCCAAGTCGAAGACCTGTACTCTGAGCTGGTACTAGTGCAGCGACGTCGAGAACAGTGGCAGCGCTACTCCAGCGAAGGGGGCTGGCCGCGCCTGCCGCTGGGGCTAGACGAAATGGAGCGCGTCGCCGCCCAAACCGAGCAGATGCTCTCTGAGCTGGCGCCGCTGCTGGAGGGGCCGGCTGAGGGCATGGACCTGATGGAAATGCCCATCATGAAACTGCACTCAATGCTGCGTGAGCTGGACACTGAAGAAGCCAGCGCCAAAGACATTCCCCGCATCAACAGCATTGAGCAGCAGCTAGAGCACTATGGCCTAACCGACCTGGTGGCGGACCTGGCCCAGCGGCAGGTGCCCAAGCAGCACCTGGAACAAGAGCTGACCTACTGCTGGTGGTCCTCCATCCTGGCCCACTGCCTGGCGCAAGACCCCGACATGGGCGGCCTAGACACCACCGCCCTCGCCAACCTGGCCTCCCAGCTACGCCAAGCCGACATCAACCAGGTACACACCCTGGCCGCGCCGGTAGCCCAGGCCTACGCCATGCGCGTACGCCAAGAGGTGGGGGCAGACAAGGAACAAGCCCGCGCCCTGTACCGAGCCCTGGGCCGCAGCGACAACGCCTCCCTGCGCGACGTTTTGGACACCTACCCGCTGGCCAAAATCATCAAGCCGATTTGGATTGTGCCGCCCTCGCTGGTGCCCAGCGTGCTTAAACCCACCACCCAGGTGGATCTGGTGATCATTGACGCCTCCTACCCACTGCCGTTAAGCCAGGTAGTGCCGGCTTTGGCGCGCTCGCGGCAACTGGTGGTGGTGGGTGACTCCCACGCGGTTGATAACGGTGTGGCCGGGGTTTTGGCGCCGGTGCTGCAGCATGTGCAGCTGTCCACCACCCGCCACAACCTGGACCCGGAGATTGCCCGCTTCCTGGCTGCTAACGGTTACGCCGACGTGATTGACGTGATCCCCTCCCCGCCGGGGGCCCAAACCCTGACCCTGACTGCGGTTGATGGGCGCGGCACTCCCGCCCCGGGCCGCAACGAGGTGGAGACGGTACGTGCCGAGGTGGACGCCGTCGTTGATCACATTATTGACGCCGCCCTAACCCGCCCGGAGCAGTCCCTGGCTGTGGTGGCTCTCAACTCGCGTCATGCTGAGGCGATCCGCGCGGCGGTGGCGGCCGAAACTAACGGCTCTCCCGCCCTGGAGGAGTTCTTTAACGCCGACAAGTCCGAGCCGTTTGTGGTGGTGGATATCAGCCAGGCTTACCGTCTGCGCCGCGACCACATCATTATTGCGGTGGGTTACGCCAAGACCCCCAACGGCTCTCTGGTGCACTCCTTCGGGCAGCTGTCTACCCGCGACGGCGCCGGCGGGCTGGTGGCGGCGCTGTGTGCTTCGCGCGGCACTACCACTGTGGTTTCTTGCCTGAGCGCGGCTGATATTGACCCCTCACGCCTGCATGGGGCTGGGGAGCGTCTGCTGCGCCAGCTACTTGAGCGCGCCCAGGTGGGTCCGCTGCCTCTGGACGACGACGGCAAGGCCCCTGACCGCCTGCTACTGGATCTGGCTTTGCACTGCTTCCAGATGGGCCTGTCTGTGGTGCCGCGTTACGGCACGGATGGGCCCGGGGCGATCCCACTGGCTGTGGGCCACCCCGACTATCCCGACGAGCTGCTGGTGGCGGTGCTTACCGACGACGAGGCTTATATGGATGAGCCTTCGGTGCGTATGCGTGAGCGCTACTGGGTGGAGCGCCTGGAGCGGCGCGGCTGGACCGTGTACCGGGCCTTTAGCGCTGGCGTGTTTGTGGATCCTTCCGCTGAGGCTGAGCGCATCTGCCAGTTGGTGCTCGACATTGTTGATAAGCGTCAAAGTGTCAGCGACGACGGCGAGGCGGTTCCGGAGCTAATTAGCGACGACGGCGAGGCGACGGCTGGTTATGGGGCTAGCGGGCTTGCCGGGGCCGGTGGGCTTGCCGGGGCCGGCTCTGGGCTCGGCAGCCGCAGTGGCCACACCACCGGGGCTGGGGCTGGCGCTACCGGGACTGGCGCGGCCGGCGTAGCTGGTGCTCGCCCGGTTCCTCCCCCGCCTGGTCTCTCTTCTAGCGCCGCCGGCGTTAGCGGCGCTAGCGTTGGCGGCGCTGGCCAGGGCGCTAGCGCGGCCAGTAACCACAGCGCGGGTGCAGCCAGGCAGGGTTCTGAAGGAGCTGGCCAGGGCGCCGTCGGCACCAATGCGGCTGGAGCCGGTGACGGTGCTGGGGCCGGTGAGACTGCCCGTGAGCGTGACGTGCGCCCGCCCATCGCCCAGGGCTTGCCACTGCAGGCCTACAGTGACGATCAGCTTGACGATCTGGTGTCCTGGATCCGCTCTGACGGCGTCGAGCGCAGTGAGGATGAGGAAGTGGAGCAGCTACGCGAAACCCTAGCCCTCAAGCGACGCGGCACCACTGTGGACGCGGTGCTACACCACGCTGTCAAGCGTGGCCGCAACTGAGCCACAGCTAGCCACAGCTGAGCCACCACCAAGCGAGCTGAGAACCATAATGACCAGCCAAAACCATGCAGGCGCTGGCGCGCCCATCCCTGGCGCGCCAGCCAGCGCAGTCGTAGCGGCCGATCAGGCAAACCCTGCCTTTGCGGCGGCGACCAGCGCAGCCGGGCACACTGAGGCCCCACTGGCTCAGGCTTCCCCCGCCCAAGCTGAGCCCCCCAACCAAGCCGTGCACCCCACCCAAGCCGGGCACCCTGCCCAAGCCGGACATCCCACCCAAGCCGGGCGGCGGCGTCGGCGCGTAGTGCATTTGGGGCCGAAGGACCGCGAACGGGTGGCCGAGGGTGCCAACCTTGAGCAGATTGTGCAGGAGGCGCTGGGCAAGGTGGATGCTGAGAGGCCAGCTTGGAGCCGTGAAGATTTGCGCCGCGAGGATCCGTCCGCGCACGCCAATGACGCGCGACTGCTAGGTGACGTCCCGCCGCACTACGGTAACGGCGCCTAGGCCTGGTCGTGCGGCGGCGTCGACGTCAACCCTGACGGCATTGCAATCGGCCCCGGAGGCAGCAGCCCCGGCGTCGACCCTGGCGGCAGCCGAAAATGCCTAGAATTGGTTAAAGTATAAGTTATTGAACTAAAGTATAAGTACTTGAACTGCAGATACTAACATTTCATCCCTTCCCTATAAAACCCCATGAATTTTTTATAGGGAAGGGATGATTTTGCCTGTATTTGCCTGTATTTGTATGTATTTTGCCTGTATTTGTATGTATTTGCCTACTTGTGGCGGCGGCGGTTTATGCGCTTGACCATGCGCCGGCGTAGCTGCCAGTGCACCGGCTCGTCGCCCTGCCACTGCAGGCGGTGCGAAAGCACCCCTAGACGCACCTGCACGCCACCCAGACGCCCGCCAGATTCCACGCCAGTTTCGCCCTGGGCCTGGGCTAGCGCGTCACGGCCAGCGTCAACCCGCTCATGCGGAGGCACATACAAAGCGGTACGCACCTCGGGCGCATCCTGCGCCTCGGCGCCGTCGCTGGGGCGACCAACAGCGTAGCCATCTTCTTCCTGCGTGCTGGCAGTGGTAGAGCCATCGGCACGCACTGGCCCCTGCACCACACCCATGGTCTGAGTTTGGGGCAGCTTATCGGTGCGCCGCGACAAGGGCAGCGCCGCCGTCGGCATAATCAGTACAGACAAAGCGCCAGCCAGAATCAAGGTGGAGGCCACATCGCGGGTCATGGTTCCGGCAGAAACCGCCACCTGCGTCACGGCCACAATAATCGGCAAGGCGGTGGTGGAATAGCAGGCCACCTGCAGGCTTTGACGCCAGTTGAACACCCGTGAGCCGTCACGTTTACGCTCAGCGGCGCTCACCAGCAGCACCGGCACTCCGCGCACGGCCACCAGCAGCACCAAGAAACCCAGAATCGGGCCAATCTTTTCACTCAGGTTCGACACCGTAATGGTCATGCCTGAAGTTACAAAGAAAATCGGGATGAAGAAACCATAGGCCAAACCATCAAGTTTTTCCTCAAAGGGCCGCGAACCCTCAGGCAGCACCCGGCGCAAAATAATTCCCGCCGCGAACGCCCCCAGCACCACGTCAAGCTCAAACACTTCAGCCAGTGCACACAGCCCCACCAGCAGCAACACGGCGGCGCGAATAGTGGTTTGGGCGGTAGTGTGCTGCCCGCGCTGAATTGCCGCGACCAGGCGCGTGCCGGCCCGCTTAACCCGCTCGTTGAACACGATGATTAGCGCTGTGATAGCCACAAAGCCGGCCAGCACCAGCGCCGAAGCCCAGGTGGCACGGCTTCCTAGCAGCAGCGCCATCAGCACAATCGGCCCCACTTCACCAATTGCCCCGTGGTTTAGCACGGCGGCGCCCACTGAGGTAGATAGCAGCCCGCGCTCACGCAAAATCGGCAGTAGTGTGCCCAGGGCGGTGGAGGTCATGGCAATAGCCAGGGCTATGGCGCCGTCGCGCATATCAGTAATTGACCCCACTCCCATGGCGATCACCGCCGCGAAAGCCAAGCCTAGCGAGGCAAACCACCCCACTATGGCGTGGCGCCCGCCTGAGCCGCGCAGCTCCCCCAGGTCTAGCTCATAACCGGCCAGCAGGAACAGGAAACCCATGCCCAGTTCACGCAGGAAGGAAATTGGTTCGCCTGCCTCGGTGAGTGTAAAGCCAGCCGCACCCATGGCCATTCCACCGGCCAGCAAAAGCACAGTTTCTGGCACAAACCCGCCTGGGATGGCCCGCGCAATGAGCGGCGCTAGAAATATTACGGTGGCGATTAAAAACAGCGCCCCAAAGGCATCTCCTAGCATGTTCCCTCCAATCTAAAACCCGGCACAATAGAGGCATGGACGATCACCCCTACCTGCGCCGTCTTTGTGACGGTACTGTCAAACAGCTTAGCCCTTTCACCGGCACGGAAGTGTGGACTGTACCCGGCCGCGCTAACCGCCCCTTGCGCCTGCCTCAGGTTGAGGTGCGTCCGCTCAGTTCCCACATGCACACTCACACTTGTGCTTTTTGTAGCGGCCGTTATCTGGAGACGCCGCCTGAATATGCCCGTATCGTGCGTTTTGCCTCGGTTAAGGATGACGACGACGCCGCTAGTGCCGACGCCGGCTCTGGTAACGCGGGTGCCGCAGCTGCCGGGACTGGGGCCGCTGGTGGCCAGGGCGCCAAGGCCGGCACTAAGGCCGCTGATGCCGACGCAGGGGCGGGGGCCGCTGGGGCCAACGCCAGGCTGGGTGCCAACGCCGGGGCAGGCGACACCTGGCATACGTTTTTTGGCTTGCTACCTGAATATTTAAATCAGAGCGTAGCCGACTTTCGGCGCATCCCCAACCTTTTTGAGATTTTGCCGTTCAATTATTGGCAAGCTAACTATGGTTTTAAGCTGCCTGAGCGCTGCCGTGACCGGCTCGAAAACTACCTGGCTGACGCCGCCGGATACGAGCATTTGCGCGCTATCGTAAGCGCTAAGCTACGGGCCTCGGGGGCTGGTGACGCCGAGATTTCCGAGCTGAACCTGGGCGACATTCGCCGCCACAGCGCCGGCTTTTTTGGGGGCAGCCACGATGTGTTGGTGGCCCGCCGCCACTGGCGCGATGACGCCGTCGACACTACCGGCCTAGCGGGTAGCGCCACTTTAAGCGTGAGTGAGCACCGCGTGTGGACCCAGTGGGCGGTTAACGCCATGCACGCGCAATACCTGCAAAACAAGCACGTTAAGTATGTGGCCGTATTCCAAAACTGGCTGCGTCCGGCTGGAGCTAGCTTTGACCACCTGCACAAACAAGTGGTGGGCGTGGATTCGCTGGGGGCCAGCTTGCAAGCTGAAATTGCCCGCGTAAACGCTAACGGCAATATTTACCGCGATTTTGTGGATTGGGCTTACCGGGCAGGTTTGGTTGTGGCCGCTAACGACGGCGCCGTGGCCTTGGCTGGGGTGGGTCACCGTTACCCCTCGCTGGAAGTCTACTCCACCGGGCCAGTCTCTGAACCGTGGCTGATGGAGCCTGAACAGGTGGATGCGGTCTCCGATTTGGTGCACGCCCTACACCAGGCTACGGGCACGCAGGTGCCACTAAACGAGGAGTGGCATTACCGCGCCCCGGGCGTGGCTAAGGAAATGCCTTGGCGGGTGGTGCTTAAGTGGCGTGTTTCCACTTTGGCGGGTTTTGAGGGCGCCACCAAGATTTACCTAAACACTATTGATCCGCGTTCACTGCGTGAGCGGGTGGTGCGTGAGTTGGAGCAGCTGCGCTCTAGCCAAGCCGGAGCCTTGGCGCCGGGCATCCGCCTTGGTGATGAATGCGAGCAGCCCTACCTGCAATACGGTAGGGCCTGACACCGTCTAGCAACTCTGCGTCTTACAGCGCGGTGACGAAGGCAGCCAGGCCGAAGAAAATGCCGGGGGCGTTAGCGGCTGCCAGCGGCAGGTCACGAGAAGGCTTGAACAGGCCGTAGTACACCCACAGGCTGCAGTTGATTGCAGCTACCAGAGGCTGCAGCGGGTTACCGGCCTGGCCGTTGAGGTTGCTCACGATCTGAGGAATGTAGGCGACGTACATGCACACGGCCATGAAGGTAGCAACCCACCCCAGGACCTTTTCCTGCTTAACGGTAAGCGCCAAACCGGAGCGAACTTCCTGCTCGGAAGCGGCTTGCGCGTTCTTTTCATCCTTCGAGGATTCGGCTTGCTCAGACACAACATTCCTTATCTATAGCTCTTGGTTACGAACATATTAGGGAATTAGCCAGGCTGAATATGAGTGGAACAGGTCACATTCAGCCGGTCAGCGCCACAAACAGGGCGCAAAGCCTAGTTCTGAATTAATTCAACTAGCACTTCAGCGTGATTGGTGTGAGGGAACATGTCGAACAACCGCGCCCGGCGTACCCGATAGCTACTCATTACCGCTAAATCTTTGGCCAGTGAGGCCGGATTGCAGGAGGAATACAGCACTCGTTGAATGCCGCTGTCTTCAATTGAGGCCGCCAGCTCACCAATTCCGCGCCGAGGCGGGTTAACTACTAATAGATCAGGCTTGTCGTGACCATAGACCTGGCCCGAGGCATCCAGCACAGAGGCGTCGCCGGCCTCAAAGCGCACTTGGGGGCTAGTTAGGCCCAGTTGGGCGGCAGCCGCGCGGGCGCCGTCGATGGCAGGGGCAGAAACTTCCACCCCCAGCACCTGCACACCCGGCCGGGCCAGGGCTAGGGCAAAACCACCCACACCGCAATACAGGTCCCAAATCGACTGGCCCGCATAGTCGCGCGCCCAGGCGCGGGCTTGGGCGTAGAGCCCGGCAGCCACGTCACTGTTGGTTTGGAAGAATGACTGCGGGGGTAGCACCAGCGGCAGGAGGCTTTTTTGGTTATTTACGACGGCGCCGTCCCCATCCAGTTCCGGCAGGTACAGCGCCATGTCCAGGGTTGAGTCCTGGCTCAAAATAATTTCGCGCTCACCTTCCAAGATCGCAGCCGGTCGGGGCTGAATATTTACCGACAGCACCCGCAAGCCGGGCAGCTCGCTTTGCAGGCGGGCGGCGCCTTTACGGATAGCCGGCAGCTGCGCCGTCGAGCGCAACACGAAACGCACCATCAGCTGGCCGTTAGCCGAGGCGGTAACCAGCACATGCTTAAGCTCCCCGCGCCGCTTGACGATTGAGTAGGGCTGTAGTCCCATGCGGGTAATTGCGCGAGTTAATGGGGCTAGTGCGGCTTTAATTTCGTTTACATGCAGCGGGCAGGAAGTTAAATCAGTGCCATTGTCGAAACGGTCAACTAGCCCCAGCACCGGGGCGTGGGTTGTACCCGAAACTGCCAGTTTGGCTTTATTGCGGAAGTGGCTGGGGGCGCTGGCGAAAGGTTCAAGCCAGGCGCGCGCATCAACCTGGCCGGCAAGTGTGGCTTGCACCGCAGATTGTTTTAATTGCAGCTGTTGCGCCAGGGGCAGGTCAAGGTTGGGGCAGGAGCGACACAGGGATGCATCGTGGAGCTGACAGAGCACGGTTACAAGCCTACAGGCTCACTAAGCTGCACGAAGTTGCGTTGAGAGATAAAAACTTTACTTTGTATGCAGTCGGGCATTTAGACGTTTATCCAGGTCAAATTCACTTTTGCAGAAACCTGGGAACGCTATTTAAATTTCCCAGGAAATTCACAGCTTGCCCAGGGGTGTTCTTACAGGCAGAGGGGGTTAAATTCTTACTACCGCCAGAGGTTAGCGGTCGCGAGGGTTGGGGAGCCTGATGACCGGCCGAGAGCTAGTTGGACTGAGGTTTAAGGGAGCCTACAGTGAACGTTCTGGCGAAGGAGGCGCCCTCCCCGATCTGGGAACACGGGTTGAGGAACCTCATTGGCGATGGGCCGCACGTGAAACGTGCGGCCCTCGGCATTTTCTTAAGCTTTTTACAAAGGCATCATAAACAATGCTTATATTTACAAAGCTATAGGTTTATCTGCCTTAGTCCCAAAGACCTAAAAGTAAACAATTAAAACTCTTATCTCAAAGGCGTATCCGCGCCTTAAATACGTGGGTTTCACTTTGGCGCTCACGCTCCAGCACAGCCGCCTTTGGGCAACAAAAGATCCGCCCTGGTTTCCAGGTCGGATTGTCTGTTTGACTCGGGGCGTGCCATGGTCACGCAGCACCGGAAGGCTGCGCGCAATCCCTACGCGGAATCCCGAGGCCGGAGCACGCCAGCTCACGCGCCTACGGGCGATGTGCTGGGTGGTGGCGCCGCGCGTCCGGAGGATGACGCCAGCTCGCGCGCCTACGGGCGATGCTGCGACAGATAGCCCTGGAAAACGCCTAGCATTCCTTCGTAAAGGACGCGATCACGCAGGGGATCCGGCCTCGCACGACCCTGTAGGTGACACCCGTGCAGCCCATACGCTCAAAAAACGCCCGATAGGACGCCGGGTCGAAGTGCTCCTGGAAGTGTATGCCGCATCGGGAGATCAGCTTCAGGAATATGGTGTGTGCACGCTTCTTAGGAATCACGTAGGTAGGCACGATGATCGTGCCGCCCGGGCGCGTAACCCGCTTGAGCTCCTTGAGCGCGTCGCCCGGTTCAGGCAGCAAGTGAATGACGTTGGCAGCAACGACCGCATCGAAGGAGTCGTCCGCGTAGCGCAAGTGGGTGATATCCGCCTGTTCGACGACCACGTTCGGGTAACGCGCGAGCTTCTTCCCGGCCTGCTTGAGCATCCCCTCGGAGTAGTCGGTCGCGACCACTCGTGCACATACGGGAGCGATGGCTGCGGTGATCGTGCCCGTGCCGCACGCGCATTCGAGCACGGTGTCGCCGGGGCGAATCAACCGGGCAACGACTCTGC
>ERZ772770.217-NODE-217-length-13174-cov-3.73314_pt1 | contig 13174 bp, 10 predicted proteins | sample MGYA00511361_ERZ772770 | MGnify/ENA primary metagenome ERZ772770 (study PRJEB29015, sample SAMEA2738026) | human oral metagenome | biome: human oral; feature: human-associated habitat; material: saliva | place: China | collected 2251 ... | reverse complement strand
TACAAAAAGGATGAGTTAGAGTCTTCTTTATCTATATTTGATACAGAAATTGAAGAAACTGTAAACTACATTATTGAAAATATTTTAGAATATTCTGGAGAGGAACCATCAGACTACGATTATTCAGGAGAAGATCCTTTCCCTGTAAACTTCGTAGCTGGAATGTTTGATAATTTAACTGTTTATACTATTTTAAAAACAAATAAAGAGTTGGGGGAACAAGTGGCCTTTTCTTATACCGGTTATAATCTTGAAACCAGATGGGATAATTCGATTGAATTTAATTTCAGCAAGATTACCCCACCGACACCATTGGGAGTCTATTCTGATGTTAATAAACAACCTGCTTTTGGATTAAATCAAAAGAAATTGGCAGGAAAGTATTTTCAGTTCGCAATGTTAAGTTTAATTTTTTCTAAATGTGAACCTGAAAGTTACGGATATCGTAAAGTTCAGGACGCAACAGAAAGATTCCTTTCTGATGAATATTTGTTATCATTTTTAATTGATAATGTAAAAAAATATCAACAATCAGATTTTGAATCGTAATTCCAATTATCACAAACAAAAGGTCAGGTAACTTTCCTTTTGTTTTTTTATATAAAAACTACACAAAAATAGATTTCTAAAAAAACAAAAAGCAGGAGTAATCCTGCTTTAATTGTTACAGATTGTACTTTTGGTTATGCCAGTTAAGAATCTGACTGTATCCTGGAAGTCTTGAGTGAAATGCAGCGGAATAGACATCTTCGTTTACACCTGCTGGAAGTACCATATTTGATACTACAATTTCTTTAGATTTTTCGAAAAAAAGATCAACCCAAAAACTTGAGTTTTCTAACAAAATGTCCTTAATTGATTTGAAATCATTATCTAACAGAGTTACTAATAAATTAAATAATTGCCCGATTGTACGCACTTTTTCTTTATCTAAATCTTCAAAAGAATAGAGGGAGTTGCGAATTTGATGATTGCTAAATTCCAATACTAGTTGACGATCCTTATCAAATGATTGGCGAGAGTTTGCAATTTTAGCCTTTTCACACCAAATTAATTGATTCCAATCTTTATTGTAAAAGACTATCTGTCTAGAAAGAAACCTGCCCAACCTGATATGAAGGTGGCTTACAATAATTTCCATTGAATAAATATCTTTTGAATAATTATTGTAAATCAATTGTTTTTCAACCAAATCTACTAAAGATTTAATTTTTGAACGCAATAGGACGTGCTCATCTTTATCCACAAATTTTTCAATGAAATTGAGAGCGACCTCTTTTGGAAATAATTTCAAAATATTGTTAATATTTTTAATCAATCGTGATTTAAAAAAGAAACCAGTTCTCGACTCTTTGTAAAATTTATATTCTTTTTCAATTTCATCTATTAATAAAACCGAAAATCCCAAAAATCCAACAGGATCAATTGTTGTCTTTGATACTTCTAATAATTTTAATGCTGCGGTTTCAGTATCGAATCCGAGAGGAACTATTCTGACCATTGAAGACGAGTTGATATTGTGAACAGAGAATGAGTTGATAACATCAGACCTCATAACTTTGGGAACTGAATCCCATACCAACATACTTCTGATGATATCATCCGGTGATTTTTGCTCAAAGAACTCCATCATTTTTTCAACATCCTTCTTGTATTCAGAACTCCAATCTGTAACAGTTCCAGTTGTTTTTACCATTAAATTTCCTTCTTTCCGAGTTTTAATACTCTTTTTGTTTTATTAATTATAAAAACTAAAAAATGAGAAAAACGAGGATATTAATATCCTCGTTAACTAATCTTTTGGATTAGAGTTTCATAATATTCTTGTAAATCTTCAAAGGTGAACATTCCCCTTTTTCTTGCGAAGTGCTCGCCACTCATTTGCTTATTAAAGTAGATGAACTTCTTCGGATCACCCTCGCCAAACTTCAAATATTCAGTAAACTCGTCGTTGTCGACCTCAAAGTCGAATTTCGGGTTATTTTTTTTAGAAAAACGAACCCAAAAACAAATTAGCTTGCTGGTCAACTCTGGCCAAATTGAAGGTTCGCAAACATCATCTCCTAGCCTAAACATAACACTTTTGAATTTAGATAGTAAATCAAATGCCATTTCAACTGGCACGTCAAAGAACGTATCTGATTCAGGAAGATTTCCATCAAAATAAGACGCTGAAGGAGAAAAGATAAATTTTTCATCCCAGCTAACTAGCATAGTTGGAGTTGATGAGTCCAGCACCACTGTAACATCAAAAGAAGATAATTTTTCTTCTGGAATGTACTCCAGCATTTCACCCACAAAACCACCAACAAACAGACTGTTAATATCGAACCATTCAAGCACCAATTTGGTATTTGCCATCATAATATCATCCAGCTCTTTAGGATAATCCATACCAAAGGTTTTGTAAACCTTGTGTGATGGCAAAACTAAATGCGCATAAAAACTGTTAAACCACTGTTTTTTAACCTTGCTATCCACGGAAGGGAATAGGGAGTTGTAAGAATCTTTCTTTTCTGGATTGATATCTTTATTCTGATGGATAATTTTTTCCTTGAATTTATCTAACATAGCAATCGCCGCTTCTTCAGAAATTTCATTGTATTGCTTGTAAAGAAACATACGACTAGTAAGTTCTCGGTGATCATCGCAATAAAACGATTCAAAAAACAAATCGGAGACATCTTTGGACAATGATTTTTTGAAAGAAAATTCTTTGCGATCAAAAATATCATCAAACCCAAAATAATCAAAATCCTGATTAAATAATTCAACTAAGATATTATTCCAGGCCTTTTTCTGATAAATCTTGTCAAAGATACAAAACGGGTATTCACCCCTAGCGATTGATCTATGTGGTTTTGGTTTCAATGTTGGGGTTAGCTCTGAAATTAAATCAGAAACGAACTTATTAAATCGCTCCAATGTAACTTCGATTCCGTTCTGTATTGAGTAATTGTTTTGACCAAGCTTCTGAACATTCCAAAATGATAATTTTACTGTTTTTAACGTTACTCCAAAAATAGGAGCCGTAGAGACTGTACCATCTTCTAAGTTTAGATAGATGATGGACTTCTTATCCGTTTTGTACTTGCCAGATTCTAAATCAGTTAAAAAATTCTCTGAATTTACATAAGATATAGCTTTCTTTAAATTTTCCAACCAATAAGGTCGTTTGTCATTGGTATCTTTAACCATTAACATTCCTTCTTTCTTTATTTTTTATTTCTTAAATTATAACAAAAAGGAGATGATAACATCTCCTTAATTTATTAAAGATCTTCGATCATCTTAGCTAGATTTGTTGCAGCTTGTAATTCACGATCTGTGATTATCACATCAAAATCGTTTATTAAAATTTGCTTCCAGCTCTTCAAGAAATAATGCGGATCTTTCAAGTTGTGATGTAAGTATTCTAAAAACTTAGGGCAATTGAAACCAATTTTAAAATTGTCTAAAATATAGCCCTGATCATCAGTGATATATTCGAGAATTTTGATGAGTCCAATTGCGGTACTTCCCCAACTCTTTGGTTTCAAATTTTCATCATCTACAACAAGTTTAAAAGATTTAAAATCTGAAATCATAACCGCCACTTCAAATTGGTCTGCCTGAGCAATAAGTTCGTGTGGTTTTTCCTTTTTGGAAATAAATTTATCGATGTAACCAAACCCATTAAGTCCTTTTTGAGTATCGTTATTCAAAAATGTTGTCCCTGGTTTCGACTTAATCGTCAGAGAAATATCCAATTCTGAAACAACAGAAGGAGATACGTTGTTTTTTAGCTCGTGATAAAAGAATTTTAAAACTTTAGGATTTAAATCGTAGTATTCAAAAATTGCAGTGGTTGCATTTTTGATATAGAGATCTAAATCTCGAGGGTAATTTATATTATTTTTGGAATAAATTTTATAAGCAGGGAATAAAATCTCTTCGTAAAATACATTAAATGAATAATCGTTGTAATACATTTCTTTTAATTGATTATAATCAGGAACTTTATCTAATCCAAAGTATAACGATCCTTTCACAATCTCTTTTGTTATCTCATCTTCTAAACTTACAAGTTTAGCTTTGTGATTAGAAAATCTATCACACATCTTATCCAAATCATCTAGAGAATATGTTGATAATTCTGCTCTAAAAATTTCAGTTAAAATTTCATCTGAATTTGTAATAGAAAAATTATTTAAATCAACAATCCTATCAACTTTAACTTTTCCAAGGTAACACCGATCATACACCAATTTAATTGAAATATGCTTAATAATATCCTTTTGCTCTTCTTTGTTAAAAAGAAACCAGGGTAGGGATCCGGTAGTTAATCGTTTGATTCTATCCGGCGCATTATTAGCCCAGTTTGGACAGCTTCTGTTAAACAAAAACTCCTTTGAGAATTTATTAAAACGCTCCCTGGTTCCAGCAATAGATTCGATAGATTGCGGATTCGTCATACCAAGTTGTGAAATATTTCCACAAGTAATTTTTACGGTTTTCAAGGTGGTTCCGGGAATAGCTCTATCAACTACAAGTCCACGTTCCAAATCAACATAAATATAGTTGTTTTCTTTATCAAAATTGTAATGATTGTACAATAGGTCTTCCACAAATTTATCAGAATTGATATAGTTGTGAACTTTTTTAAAGTTGACCATCCAATTGATTGAATCAAAATTTTGGTTTTTAATAACCATTTTACTTGCCTTCTTTCTAATTTTTTATTTTCTTAAATTATAACAGATTTTATATTTTTTCTCAAATTGATTAAGAGGCGATTTCATCTATTATAATTTTAGAAATAAATTTATTCTGGATATATTCCAGTAGAAAGAAGGTTACTGTGGTTATTACAGCTAATAAAATTGCAAACGAAACGAAAACAATTTCGAAAGAAGTTGGAACTCGTGATGTCTCAACTGGTCTAAAAAAACTTCAAGATTTCTACGATCTTGCTGTTGCGGACGAAAATGTCGTAAAGGATTTTGTTCGAGATAACTTTTTCAAAAATAATACTGTTTCAAATTTACAGAAACTACAAGCTCAAGAAAAACAAAGAAAATTACAACTTTTTAAAGCTGATTTTGGTGTTGATGTAGAAGAGTTTTTTGAAAAATTAGAATCAGATTTGGCGGTAACGCAAAAAATGATTTTATTCTTAAAAGGTTCATCAGGTCTAAAACTGTTAAAGGACGCTGAAATTGTAGATTTTAAAAGCAATTTTGGTTATACTCGTTATCGTCTAAAAAATCCTGTTTTAAACATTGACTGGAATGATCAATACAATATTTTCGCACTATTAGCAAAAGAATTTGGCAAGGATTTAGCGGATGATATTGTTGATATTTCTTCTAAAATTTCAGAAAATATTGTTTTAAACAATATTGGACGATGGAAAACACCCAACAAGTCAGAAGAACTTAGATATTTTGATGAATCAATTCGTTCACACATTTCTGAATTGTTAAAGGCTGTTATTTCAAAAGATTCATCTGTTGCACGAAAGGTTTACTTGAATCTTTCTAAGAATAAATTGATTCTTATTCAGGAACGTCATAATGTTTTAGGCAAAGATGAACAAAAGGACGATGTTGTTCTGATTGTTGATATCAAAAATGAAGGTTTAGCTCAACGAACCTACAGCAAGGCAATTCGCACTGGTGAGTCGGATGAGTTATTCTCAGTAATCACTAAACGAATCGTCAGTGGAATTAAATCTAAGATTAAAAATCTAGCTTCAAAGAAATTAACTTTGAAACAGGTTCAAAAAGACATTGTTCCTCTAGAAATGTTGAGCGACGAACAAATCATTTCTAGCGACTTGATGAATTATCGAACAATGGATCTTTTGTATCTATGTAAACACGTGAAGGACAAAAAACAAATTTCACGACTAGTAGAGGTTATTGCAAAAGAAATTAGAAATAATTAAAAAAGAAAGAAGGTAAAAATGGTTACAAAAGAAATTGCAGATGTTAAATTCTCCGCTGGATTTTTGTCTCTTAAAAATTACACGAAAAAAATGATTGAAAATCCAGAAGAAGTACGGTCTTATATTGAGAACGGTTTGTTCGACAAAAGCATTGAACAATATTTAACAGAAAACGAGATTAAAATCAAATTTTGGATTGAAGATTTTAAGAAACTTACCGGCATTGATACAACAAGTATTTTTGATCATTTTAAACTAAACTTAGATAAGTCTATGGAAGCAATTAATCTTTTTGAAGATTATTCTCATTTTGGATTTTTTAAAGCCTACGATGAAAGTAGCATTGTAGTAGATCAATATATTTACGAAGTTGATAATACACACAAGGTAGGTGTTTATTTGAAAGATATTAAGTTTGATTTATCAACCGAGATCTTTTCAAATAGAAAATTAATTGATATCGTTGGTAGAACTATGTTCCTTGAGCTTGCAGAGCTACAGAAGCAATACTTGCTCAAAACGAAAATTTTTGTAAACCTCAACAAAGATGGTGTTGTCGAAAAATATTTACTCCGGAATGCGGTTCTTTACAATTCTGACCATCGAAACATTGTTCTGGAAATTCTGAATCTTGTGTTGTTATGGTCGAGTGACGGTATGAACAAATCAATTTATTATTCAATCAATAATAACAAATTAGAAACTGAACTTAGCGGTACTGAAGATCTGATTCTTTTAACAAATTTAAGTAAATCTGAAAAATACAAACTTGAATTTTTGAAAGCTGTTTACAACAAGAACGAAAAGAATTTCTTCGATTATTTAAATTCTCGTATTCTAACTTCGTTAAAAATACGAACTAAAAATATTCTAAATAATAAGCTGACACTCAAGAAGGTTAAAAGTGGTGACATTCCACTAAGTTTATTAACGGACAATCAAATTCTAGATTCCTTTAGATTTGATTATCTGAAGGTTTCTGAATTGGGAGAAATATCATCCCTAACTTGTGATGATAAACAATTCAATCGAATGATGGAATTGCTTGAACGTTTCATTGAAGATCTTTGATAGAGAGTGGAGTTTTTTACTCCACTTTTTATTTTGTTTTTTTAGATGTGTTTTTCTTTTATAATTTAAGAAAATAAATAAGCTGTAATAGCTTTAGAAAGAAGGTATACGATGGTTATTTCATCAAATGTATTGAAAGATACTAAAAAAACCGTCACTATCACTCAGGAGATCGGAACTCGTGACATTTCTTCCGGTTTGGAAAAGTTAAAATCCTTACAGAAAAAAATCACGGATAATCCAGTGCTCCTATCTGAATTTATTTCAGAAAATTTGGATCGAATCTACAACTTTGAAGATTTAAAATCTAGACGAGAGAAATATAATAATTCAGTAATCGCAAACAACAAATCATATTACGATATCAATACAAAACCTATTGTTGATTTTTTTGTAAAAAATATTGATATTGCCGTTAAAGTATCCGATTTGTTAAAAAAGGGTAAGCTGCCAATTGTTATTGATAGAGAAAAAACTAGATTTAATATCTCTTTGGTTGAAGGATCGTACCACGAAAATCAATATTCTGCAACAATCATAGATTTACATCTTATTGAGTCTGAGTCATACAATGAGTTCCTCTATTTGATTGGTGAAGAAAATATGGATATTTACAAAGAACTTATCTTTTCAATAATTAAAGAAAAGACTCTTCACGGTTATTACTTGAACAACGGTTGCATTCCGGAAAATACTATTTCCGTATTAGATGGATTTGGAAAACAAGAACTTTTGGATTTTACTGAGTGTGCAACTAAGTTCTATGAGGAACCATTTATGAAGATTTATTTTTCTTTTAAAGATGATTGGTTTTTATTTGAAGAACCTAAATTTTCAGAAGCTGTATTGCTTGTCGATATTAAGGAAAGTTCTATGCTGAAACGTATCTTTTCAGAATCTGTATTTAATACTGATAAGTATATTTTTTACAACTTTGTAGAAAAGCGTATTCTTAGCGGTTTAAAAACAAAGATTAAAAATTTATCTAAAAATAAATTAACACTAAGACAGGTTCTAAAAAAAGAAGTGAGTTTGGCGCTGTTGAGTGATGAACAAATTAAAGAATCACTACCAGAAGGTTTAAATATCTACTTTTTTAAAGACTTAAAGAATGCAGTCAATGATGAGCTTCAAATTGCCAGAGTGTTCAATGCGATAGAAAGCAAAATGTTAGATTTCCAAAAGGAAATTTTAGAAGATGATAAAAAGAAAGAAGGTTCACAATGACAGAAATTTTAACAAAGGAAATCGGCACCAATCAAATCGCCACCTCCTTCAACAAGGTGAAAGAGTATTACTTATTTTCAAAAGAAAATAAAGAGTCTATTTTAAAATCAGTAAAAGACGAATTTTTCGATGGATATTCTTTCCAAGATGTTAAAGACTATTATAAGAATATGGCTGACGAGAAAGTAGAAGAAATCAGGGAAAATTATGGATTCGACATTACAAATGTTCGTGATTATATCATTAACAATCCTGGTGTTGTTGAGAAAGTTAGATCCTTTTTTTCTTATGGTACATTAACTATTGATCCAAGCACGGTAATTACGGGTTCTTTTAAACTAACAGAAAACCCTTACCAAAGCGATTATCGTATGGTTGAAATTATCGACTTTGAATACGATATTGATACTCTAATCGATAGCGGAATAGAGAGATTTATTCCTCTTGAAGTATTAAAAAGTATTCTTGGATTTTTTAAGGCGTACTACCTGGCTACTGGTATTCAAATTAATAAAGATGATGTCAATGATGTCGAAAAAATAATTGAAAGAATCACATCTTCTTGGTCGGCAAAGAATGCACTTTATAGCCTTAACAATATTATTTGTGGTGTATCTAGCGAGCGAGTCTATAAGCAGAAAGTTTATTTTTCTTTACTAAAGAACAAACTTGTTTTTTCTAAAACAAATTGTGAAGACTTGTTGTTAATTGCAGAGTTTAAAACTTCTGCTTCCGGATTTAGTTTATTCAAAGATTGTGTCAAAAAAGATGATATGACTGAGTTTTACGATTATGTTGTTAAACGAATTATTTCAGGCCTTAAACGACAAACATCAAAAACTATTTCTTACAATCAATACCCACTTGCTTCAGCAGTAAAAGGGTATGTTCCAATTTGTCTATATACAGATGAAGAGATTTTATCTAGAATTTCTCATTTCAACATTAACGACATCAAGTCGATAATCAAAAACACAAGTGATCCTGATCAGGTTAAACGACTGATTAAACTTTGGCAGGATTCAATGATTTAATTTTATAAATAGGGGTTACACCCTATTTTCTTTTTGTTCTAAAAACCATTCCACAATCTGCTATAATTTAAGAAAATGATCTGACTGTAATAGTCACAGAAAGAAGGTACTAATGAAAAATACGAAAGATTGCTCCGTTGGGGCAAAAAAGTTGCAAGATTTTTGTAGACAAATCGAATTAGACGATAATGTTATCAATAAGTTTTTAGATAAACACTTTTATCAAAGTGTTTGTGGCTCTGACTTTGATGGATTGCACGAACGTTTTATTGAAGAAAAGGGACGAATTGTTAATAAATATAAGGATCAATTTGGCTTTGATATAAACAACATTATCAACCTATTCAAAAATCATAGTTTTTATAAGTCAATTTTGGAAATGGATGTTGCGAAGGGAAATTTTAGGGTAACAACTCTTCGTGAAAAAATACATAAATCTATAATGCTTGGTGATTTTAAGATCTTGAACAAAAACTCGGGTGAAAAACCGTCTGGTTTAGAAATTTATTCAGCTGATTTTTCAAACATTGAATTTGCGCCAGGATGTTCTGATGAAAATTTCAAGGAGTTTAGCACTTTATGTTACGAACTCAAGACTTTTCTCAACAGAGACTTTAAAGATTTTATATTGAGAACTCCACTTAGATCTATGATTAACGGAAAACAAGCATACGCATACGGAAACGAAGTCCCACTTAGTCAACATTATTCTATTGTGAAGAATTGCTTAACCGGATTGGTTTTTGAATTGATTAACGATGTTTTAAGTTTGGTGAACCGGATTCAAGGAAAGGGAAAGAGATTATTTTATTCAATTTCTGAAAATTGTCTAACATTTGATTCTTCAAAAAAATCTCTATTTTTTATCGGAAAACTGGAATCCGATTACTTTACTAAGCTAGCAATTTTTGAAAACAAAAAAGAAATATCTTTTCATTCAAAAAAAAATACCATTAAAAAACTTTTTTCTCGTGCTGTTTTTAAGTCTATCGAGGAAGGGTTTACGCTCAGTCAAGTTAAGAGTAATTTGGTCCCCTTGTCATTGTTAACCGACGAGGAAATCCGGGATTCACTAAAAGACTTTTTCACAATTAAGGAACTATCAAGAATAAAAGAAAATACAGAGGAAAAATCTGAGTTTTCAAGATTGATGAAAATCCTAGAAGAAGTTTGTTAAAATAATAAAATGGTGGATTTTTCCACCGTTTTTTGTTATAATATATTTAAACAGTTAAAAAGAAAAAACAAGAAAGAAGGTATGTAATGGTTATTACATCAAATGCAAAAAATAAAGAAAAGACTAAAACTTTAAATAAGGTCATCGAGCAAGAGGCTTTTTCGGAAGGTTTCACACTTCTAAAAAACTTCTGTAAAAAATCAACAGATAATCCTGAAATTATTTCAGATTTTGTAACTGAATTTGCCTCAGAAAATATTACCAAAAACATCCACAGAACTCTCAGCGAAAATAATATTAAAACAATCAAAAAGTTTCGTGAGCTTGGTTTTGATCCGATTGAACTTATGCAACTATTGACTTGCTCTAAAAGTAAATATTTTAATTGGGGCAAGGATAAACCTTTGTTGGATTATATGATAAGTGCCATAAGAACAGAATTTAATGTTGCGGAGTTATCATCTGATTCAGAATTGTCAAGAGTTGAAATTGAAGGTGTTAAATTCGTAAAAATTGAATCTGCGAAATTCTATCTTTCAACTGCTCACAACGGTAAAAAAAGAAAGTTTCCAGATTTTTCTTCAAAATTAGATGACAGCGTTGTGGATCAATTTGAAGAATTTCTAACCGAGTTGATTGATTGTTATTTAAAAGAAAATCCTTATGCAAAATTTGAAATGCCTGATAGAACAAAGGTTAAAGTTCCTTATTCCAGTTCAAGTAAAAGCGTTTACGAGTCTTCTGATCTAGAAGTTGCCAGATGGCATATCTGTAGCTTTTTAAATAAATTCTTTGTTGATTTAAAAAAGGTGGAAGTAAATCTGAGTAAGAAAGATCCGCAAACTGTATTTTTAGCTCTGAAACAAGGGAAGTTGACTTCTGAGATTGACGACAAAGATGATTATCTGAAGTTATTCACCTTCGATTTCAAAGACCTTCAAAATGTAAAATTATTGGAGGATTACTCTTGGAAAGGAGAGGAAAATATCATTATTGAATCACTTATTTCAATTTTAACCGACAATCTAAAAAAATTAACAAGTGATTTATTAACAAACGAGTATTCCTTGGAAAACGTATTGAACAAAGAAATCCCACTATCGATTTTGAGCGACTATCAAATCAATAAATCTTTAGAAAATAAGGAGGATATCAACATTTACAAGTTGACACTCTTGCGAGAATCATCATCATCTCCAGAGCAATTTTCACGATTTATGAATATTTTAGAAAAATTTATTCAAGATAAATTCCTGGAATAATTTAAGAGTGCAGTTGGCACTCTTTTTGTTTCAGGTCTTATTTTTTATCTGTTATAATTTAAGAAAAAAATAAATATAGAAAGAAGGGAAACGATGGTAATTACAAAAGAAGAAAAGTCGGATCGTGAAATTCGTCTGATTGCTAGCCGAGACCGGTTAAAGGAATCTATTCAGGAAATTGTAGGGTCTTTTAAAGATATTTGTGAAAACAAAGAGAAGTTTGACGAACTTGTCGATGATTTACTCGCAAAATCAAAGCAGTATATGTTATATTCTTCACAAAAAGAACAAATAAAAAGAAAGTATCAACTTGAGAAAGTTTACGCTAAAAATGAAAAATTCGATAGTTTTATTGACTTTTTATTTGATAATTACAGATTGTTGTATACAAAATTACAATCGCCAATCAGAGAAATTGTTGAAATTGTAGCATACGATGATATTGAAATAGAAGATTTATCACTAAATTCTATTGAAGAAGAATATATGAATAGCAAAGGTGAACACTTTAGAGAGTATCTTTCAAAACTTGATGTTAAATTAGATGAAGTAAAATTGAAATTTACAGATTCATTTTCTGATATTTTACCTAAAAATCTACTATTTGATCTTAAGTGTTACATCGAGCAAGAGATGAGAAATTATTCCACCGAAATTGTAGTTAGAAGGAGTATTATCTGCGACAATGAAAACAAGCCACTAGATAATGATTCCATTTTAGAAAAAATAAAAAAACAAGTTGAAGATTCTTTATATACTGATATTGAATTTGAGGTAGAGAATATTCTGACATTGGTGGATGTGAGTTTTTCTCCAATTGAAATAAACTATCTATTTGAAAAAAAATGTTTTGTCTTGGATTTTTATAGATATCGAAGAGAAGAACCTGATCCTTTTGTTGAAAAAGAATATTTTAATAAAGTAAGATGTGGTTTAATAAAAATCGATGACGCTTTAAAATACGAACTTATAGATAGAATATCTAAAAGAAAAAATAGTAACGAACTTCTATTTGAAAATTTCAAGGGTAATATTGCTGAAATAGTAGAAAGATTGACTCTAGATAATAAGCTTTTGAATTTCACCAGTGTGTTGATTGGTGATATCCCAATATTTATGCTGCCAGATGAAAATATCAAAGGTGAAGTTCGAAATCATTCCTATAAAGATTTAAAAGATATCAAAAAAATAGCAATGAGTATTGATCCAAACCAGTGGAATCGGGTCTGGGCTGTTATTGGCGAATCTCTATAAAGTTAAAAGGGAGAATTATCTCCCTTTTTCTTATATATTTTTAGAAATAAAGTATTACCTGGAATTATTCCAGTAGAAAGAAGGTGTGCTATGGTATTAAATGCACAGGAAAAATTAAAGGAAAAGGTTTTGGAGAAAATTATCGCTCAAGAACAGTTTTCCGATGGGTTTAAGAGTTTGAGAAAATTCTTCGTAGAATCACAGGAAAATGGTGCTATCA